>ERZ791680.198-NODE-198-length-74420-cov-10.023613_pt1 | contig 74420 bp, 63 predicted proteins | sample MGYA00510051_ERZ791680 | MGnify/ENA primary metagenome ERZ791680 (study PRJEB30046, sample SAMN00715238) | human gut metagenome | study: EMG produced TPA metagenomics assembly of the A metagenome-wide association study of gut microbiota in type 2...
AAACGAGTACATCAAGCAGGAAAAAAACTTTTTGTAGAAATTCAAAACAGTTTCTAAATCCATACGTTCCATCTGTTCCGGCAAAATACCGGATCTGCATCAGACGGATACCATTATACCATTCCCCCTGCCCCCACGCATTCTAATACACCGTAATACAGATTTAACCGACATGAAATAATAGGGAAACGTGCAGCCTCTAACTTTGCCGGAAATTTAAAATCCCTATTATCAATGAAACCGAATATTTTTACCATTTTGTTTGTATCGTGCGGATTATTAGGCTTTTCCGGCCATAACCTGTACGCTCAGGAAACCGATGGAAAGTGTGATTTGTCTTTCGATCAGGGCAAACTCACATTCCAGTCTAGGAACAAGGCCTTCAAACTGAAACTAGACAACAGAATCTATACGGACCTGTCTTTCTACCTGCCTGCCGAATCCGTAGACGGACTGACCTCCAAACCCAACAAGGATCTGGAAGAGGACGACGGTGTTTTCAGATTCAACAACGGAGCAAGCATAAGGCGGGCACGATTTGCCATCAAAGCCACCATGTATGAAAAGTGGTTTGCAGAACTGGACATGGACTTTGCCTACAATGAAGTGGAACTGAAAGATCTCTATTTGGGATATAAATTCAACAGACATCTGTCCATTAAAGCCGGACATTTCAAGGAACCCATGAGTATGGAAAGAGTAACCAGCTCCAGATACCTGTCATTCAACGAACGTCCCATGCCGGTTGAAATGTTTGCAGGCGGCAGACGGCTGGGTGCCGCAGTCACAGCCTGGAACAACCATTGGTGGGCTTCCGGAGGGGTATTCGGCCAGCAGATCGATATCATCCAGAAAGAAAAGAACCGAGGCAGTGACGGATACGGCTTCACCGGACGCGTTGCCACTTCACCTGTCGACAACGAAAACCTTACAGTCCATTTGGGCGGATATGCCACATACCGCACACCGGATGCCAACGGTACGGAAAACCGGCTTGTGGAATTCAGGACCTTCCCCGAAAGCCGTACTGACCGCCGCCGGTTTGTACGTGCCGAGATTGCCAATGTGAACCATTATTCCACCTGCGGCGTAGAAGCCGCCATCAAATACAAGAAGCTGCTGGCCTACGGCGAATACATGTTCACCAGCCTGTCCAGATTCAGCGAACAGAACGGCAACAGGACCAATCTCAAGAACGCAGAATTTATCGGCTGGTATGCAGCCGCATCCTATATGATTCTGGGAAAACAGAAACGCTATGTACCTGAAGATGCGGAATTCGCGCCCATATACCAGAGACGCAAGGGAGGATGCCTTGAACTGGCAGCCCGCGTCAGCCATGTCAACCTGAATGACTTCCACGAAGTGTCCAATCCCATCACCGGCGGTTCGGCTTACGGCTATGCCCTGAACCTCAACTGGTATCCCGTACCCAATATCCTGCTTGGTCTGAACTATACCTTCATGGATAACGACAAATATGCAGACGACAAGGGACATATCACTAAGAACAACCAATCATTAAGCGAAGCCATGCCCGACGGCATTGATTTCAACATCATACAGATGCGACTTATGCTATCATTTTAAAAACCAAAGAATATGAACAAAAGACTTTTTAGTTATGCTGTGGCCCTGTTAGGCACAATGACCGTTTTCACTGCCTGTAAAGACGATTCGGAAGAAGATCTGAATCTGGGTGCGTCCGACATCAGGGGACTTGTCATCAACGAAGTCTGCTCCAGCGGAACAGACTGGGTGGAACTCTACAACTCTTCAGACCAGGAGATCAGTCTGGCCGGATTCAGACTTCAGGACAACAAAGGAGCCGACGAGGAATATATCTTCCCTGCCGACACCAGAATCGCATCCAAATCATTCCTGGTGCTTGAAAAAGACACCCACTTTTCTTTCGGCATATCAGGCGATGGTGATGAAATCACCTTATTGGACACTTCATACAAGACGATCGACAAGATTACAGTGCCCGCATTGGAAGACGGCCAGACATTCGCCAGAGAAACCGACGGCAACGGCAGCTGGACTACCATGGCAGCCGGAACAAAGGGAAAATCCAATACTTCAGAACCGGATCAGGAAGAAACACCCGATCAAAGCCAGACGGATCTTCTCATCAACGAAGTCATGTCGGCACCGTTGGACGGCGAATTCGATTTCATAGAAATATACAACCCGACGACGGAAGAAGTGGATATCAGCGGATTTATCCTTCAGGACGACAAAGGCGAAACAGAACAGTATATCATACCACAAGGCACAAAGATAGCTCCCAAAGGCTTTATCTGCTTCACGCAGGCACAGGCCGAAAATCCTGACGGAAGCTTCGGATTCGGTCTGAGTTCAAAAGGAGACAAAGTCACTTTCCTCGACCGTGAATCCCGTCTCGTGGACGAAATCAAGACACCGGCCATGGAGGACGGACAGTCGTACGCACGTACTTCGGACGGTGCTTCTGCCTGGTACATCTGTTCCTCTCCGACCAAAGGACAGAGCAACGGTACGGCAAATACCCCATCACTAAAGGGCATCATACTGATCAATGAGGTCTATACCTTCAGCGACCAGACCGACATCGATGATCTGGACTATATCGAACTCTACAATGCATCTGCAGAAACAGTTTCACTGGCCAGCCTGAAACTCTGGGAAAGCGGCGGACAGGAGGAAGCCTGGACCATTCCGGCCAACACGACCATTGCTCCTAAGGGCTACGTGGTCATTCTGTGCGACAAGGAAGGCCTTTATGCCGATCCGGTCAACTATCCGTCATGGGGATTAAGCAAAAACAACGAGACTATCGTACTGGCTGATGCAGGCTACAATGTCATAGATCAGATCGAGACACCCAACATGTCCGAAAACGAAGCATACGGCCGTCTGACGGACGGAGCATCCGAATGGATCATATTTGCCGAACTGACAGCCGGACAGAGCAACAACGGCGCCAAGGAAAAACAGGATGTCGTCAATACCGTCGGAGTTTATATCAACGAAGTCTTTACCAACAACCAGGATACCCAGCTGTCATCGTGGGACGACACGAAGGATTTCATTGAATTATATAATGCCACGGATCATGATATCGACCTCTCCGGATTCAGTCTTCTGGATGACAAGATGGATGAAGAAGACAGATACACATTTCCGTCAAACACCGTCATCAAGTCCAGATCCTTCCTCACATTAGATGTCGAGAAAAACAATGCGAACGGACCGGGGTTCGGTTTGGGAAAAGGCGGAGACAAGGTGCTTTTCTACAATAAGGAAAAAGTCCTGATTGACGAGCTGGTTACCGGCGAATTCGAAGACAGTGAGATCTACAGTACCGGCAGAAAGACAGATGGCGGTTCGGAAATCGTTGTATTTACCGAGGTTTCCAAAAACGCCAGCAACAACGGCAAAAGCATCAAGCAATGATTAGAACATTGATTCTGAATACCCTCACAGGCATCAAGGCGGTTTTATACTTCACCGCCTTAATGCCGTTGTTGTCTTCCTGCCAGTCCGGCAGCAGGACCGGCCTTTCTGGTTCGTCATCCTCTGTGCGGCACTATCCTCTCCCCTCCCGATCCTTCAGTGTGATGGATACCGGAACCGCTTATCAGATCGGAGGCTACGGTTCCGACCTTGTCTATTGCGACAAGGACCATACCTTCTGGCTCCTGACCGACAGAGGTCCGAATGTAGACAACCAATCCGGCGACGGAAAGATTTTCCCGGAACCGGACTTCAGCCCGCGCATCGGCATCTTCTCAAAGGACGGCGACCGTTTTGTCCTGAAACACGAAATCATCTTGAAGGATCAGGACAACCGGCCGTTTACGGGACTCCCCATCAAGGACAGCCCGGGACAGACGGGTGAAACGGCCTATGACCTGTATGGAAAGAAAATACAGTCATCCGCCTCACATGGAATAGACCCCGAAGGTCTGGCCTTATTACCGGACAGCACATTCTGGGTCAGCGATGAATACGGCCCGTTCCTGATGCACTTCAACCGCTCCGGAAGGTGTATTGATCTTCTGTCTCCTTTCGACGGAAGCATGCCACAGCATTATCAGAGCAGGAAGCCCAACAGAGGTCTGGAAGGCCTTTGTGCCAGCCCCGACGGAACCTGCTTGTATGGCATCATGCAGTCACCTCTTATGGGTGAAAAGGAACATATCGTCCCCCTTTTCAGATACGATCTGACCGACAAGGACTGGACAGAATTCCGCTATCTGCTTGATACCGACAGCGACGGAGCAAATGCCTTATGCTGGCTCAGTGACAGTACACTGTTGGTACTCGAAAGAGACGGTAAGTTTCCCGATGAGCACACTCCCGCCAACAAGAAAGTGTATAAGGTTTGTCTGTCAGACCGTTCCCCAATACTCCAGAAAACCCTGGTACTGGATATCGTAAAGGCCGCCCCCGATTATGGTCACGACAAAGCAGAAGGCATTGCCCTGATCGGCGATTCCATTCTATGCGTCGCAAATGATGACGACTTCGGTATTACCTCCCCCACACAACCGGACAATACCATTATCGAAAAGAATACTCCTTCGGGCAACAGGGATTTCAATGAACTGTGGTTCTTCAGGATAAAATAATCCGGATACCAACAATAGTTCCTACAATCAGCGTGGCATACCTACGACATACGAATTGCTGTTCCCCCAGATGCAATTCATAAACTGATAATAACCCGTTGGCAGAATTAAAATCAACAAATATTCAACTCTGCCAACGGGTTTGTCAATATAAATCTTTTATATGTATTATTACATCGACTTGATCAATATAAGAGTATAAATAATTAAAGATATGCCTATAACTAAAGTAACCGTTGACCATCTAACAAAAATCCTATCTTTATATTTATAGCCATACATAATACCTATGGCAGAACAAGCGCTTACACCGATAGGAATTGAAAAAAGACCTGTTGTCATGAGAAGTATGAGCATAACAACAGCCATAAAACCAATGATCTTTATTCTTGACATTTTAAATATATATTTAAGTATGAAACTTTATCCAATAAAGAAATACATTGTCGGAGCTACCTGCCAGATTACATTAATGCTTACGCAAAGCATCTTTTCGGATGTTATCAATCCTAATTGCATAGTGCAAAGATAATATTATTCTGCTATTTTTTGCAATTCAATTACTTTTAACTATAATTTTATATTGGAATTGCAGTCCTCCCACCCATAGACACCGCAATACACTTTGTTGGAGTCCGGTACGGGTGGAAGAGATTTTATGAATGTCAGTCAAATATCTTAGGAGAACGATAAGCTGAGGTCTTGTACCAGTTAGTGTCATGCTTATACCTTGAAACAGCAATAGATGGACTAATGCCATATCGTTCAGCCTCTTTTGCTATAGTTTTTACAATTTTATGAGGAGAAAGACTATTACAACCCACTTTTAAGATTTCATTCCATGTAGCTTCAGGAATAAGAGTATTTTTAGCAAATTCGTTCGCTTCTTTTTCTCTTTGGTCTGAGGAGTATTCGCCCCCTTCAATCGCAATGAATGCCTTCTGGATATCAGATAAGTGTCGATCAATATGACATAATTCATGTAGAATATCAAAAGCCAACTTATCCATATCGTTGTAACGGTAGGTCACGGTTATGATTGGATGTCCATTCACTATCGTAGAATAAGCATCAATCGGAGCCTTGTCTAATTTTTGGACCTCAGCCAAAGATATGCCATAGCTTTGCAAACAATCTTTAATATTGTTCACACTCATTTTTCTTTGATTTGCCATTGAAGCAATTTCTTCAGCAGCTTTCAGAGCATTACCTTGTTCATAGCTGTTTAAGTTCGAAATCTGCGAAATCGTCAGCCAATTAAGGACAAGCCACGTGAGCATATTCTTCTCATCAATCTGTACTTTTTCACTATGCTTATAGAAACCAGCCACTTGCATCTTCTGTTCCTGTATAGTTAGCAGATCAAATGGGAATAAGTCTTTTATCCATCTTACTTTATCAACGACAGATGTAAAAGGGCAATGAAGACATTTGTATAGATGTTTTAAATTTAGTATTTTAGAACATTCTTCCTCAAACGCAAAGGCTTCCTGTTCTTCAATACTACGTTTCTCTATGGCTTTGCAGTCATATGTATAACTGTTTTGGAGATTCATCCAGACCTTAAAAGGGATACCTAAATGCTGCTCCAACTTCATCGCCAAATCTTCATTTAAATTACGTTTGCCCTTAATGAATGCATTTAAGTGCGTGGGTTGCACACTTATTTGTTGGGCAAAATCTTTTTGTTTGATACCTCGTTCCTGCAATTCTTCACGCAGGATTTCTCCTGGGTGTATTGCTCTAACAGGAATTGGATTGTTACTTCTTGTTGCCATAATGTGTGCTATCTATTTCAATTAGTTCAACTTCAATACCATCGTCAGTTTCCGTAAACAGGAGGCGTTCTACCATGCCATTGACAATTCGAACAGAGCTTCGTTGCTCTACTTGGTGCTTCAATTTTTCATAATGCAAAAAACTAAATAGTTTTAGCTCAGCAGTGGACTCTACATCATACATCGTTTTCACCGCGCGTATATATCCATCTATAAATTTCTTGTTTTTGCAAAAGTTCTTGTACCTCTTATCTTTTGTCTTACCTGTTTCATACAATTCTAACAAAACTTCATCTTTGAATGTTACTTTCATGCGGTGAAATGCTATTTGTTACTGCAAAGATACACACAAATTACCAAATTCGGTAATTTTCTAATAGATATTTTTGTTCGTACCGGAATAAAGTTCCTAATAGGACACCAAATGATATACTCCCCTGACGAAAGTCTAATAATCTGTCCACGAACGTCCACATATGGGAGAACTATTATCTAAATAACGTGAGTTCAAAATAAGAATAAATATAATCTATTGGTTAATAGAATCATAGTAATAAAAGTATTAAATTTAGAATAATCAATTATAACATTTAAACGATTATCACTATGTTCCCAAAGTTTAAAGTTACAGAGATTTATTGTATGGCCGATGAATTTTACATGTAATCCACATCAGGCAATAAGGAATTTCTGTATCTTACCGCCAAGCAAAAAGGAAAATTTGACAATTTAGAGCAAATCAAAACCATACTGAAAGTTGATAATGTGATAAAGGTCTTATGACCAACAACAGAAGGAAGTTTTTTAAATAAGAAGATAATTCCATGAAGTATTAACTTATAAATCAAAATAAAGTCCATGAAAAACCTGTCATATTACAGACTTTATGTACCTTTGTACTTATTACTGTTGTCTAATGAATATGGAAAGAACTGATTTTATAGAAAACAGAATAGATGTCGTCAAAAACATATACACCCTCTATTCTTATGCTAAAAGCACCGTAGAAGAAGATAAAGAATGGGCTTTACAACGGTTCAAACATGGGAAATGGTATGTGGTCGAATCATTTGGCAATGCGTTGTTATTTGCTCCAAGCCGCTTTGTCGGTTACAAAAACAATACAAGAGAAAAACATACATCTAATCATGGAGATGGGACACAAACGAACAATAAATTTCGCGAACTGAAATTGTATAAGGAGGTAGTAGATGACTATCTGTCAGAACAATTTAAATTATTCATGGCCTCATTAGGTATAGAAAAAGATACAGCAAAGTTTCTTGTTCCAAATAATTTGAATATTGCTGATTTGAAAGTTCCTCATAAATGCTATTTCATCTGCCCTACTCATTGTCAAGGACAAAAAGAGAATGCATGGAGAAGTTTTCTTTCTCATAATTTCATGGCTATAGGGTGGAATCATACAGATTACTCAAATTATACTATTGACGAAATAAAGCAAGACTATCAAAATGATCCTACAGCAATAAGTCCTTTTACTTTGATAAAACAAATTAAAGAAGGAGATGTCGTATGTTGTACAAATAACATTTACGGGCTATGGGGAATAGGAATTGCTTTATCTCAATACAAATACAGTGAACGGATTCATTACGCAGGAAAAGATGAAAACGGCAATGATTCTTATTATTCACACTATATTGATGTAGCCTGGTTATGCTTTAAGGAACAAGGATATATTCCTATTTCAGAATTTAATATTCAATTTTCTGAAAAGCAATGGCCTCCTTTCGGTACATTGAATCAACGAGAAGAGATTCCTCTGTATATATCCAACTATCTATTATACAAAAACAATAATATGGAAGATAATAATAAATACAATAAGTATATAAGTTTATTAGAAGCAAATAAAAACCTCATCCTTACTGGAGCTCCTGGAACAGGAAAAACTTATTTGGCTAAAGCCATAGCGGAAGCAATGAATGCAGAATTTGAATTTGTACAGTTTCATCCCTCATACGACTATACTGATTTTGTAGAAGGATTACGACCAACTCCACCTGACAATAATGGGAACATTGGATTTAGGCGAGTAGATGGAGTGTTTAAGGCATTTTGCAAAAGAGCAATTAGTAAAACTAAAATTAGAGATATAAAAAAAGAAAGTACATTTGATATAATTTATGAAAGAATTGTTTCTGATATTAAAGAAGGGAAAATAAACTCATATACAAATCCTAAAGGAGAACGTTTACCTTTAAGAATAAATAGTAAAGGACGCATCGAATATAGAAAAAACAGTCCAAGAACAGAAAAAGAAGAAAATATCAAATTAATGTACGACTATTTGGTAAGTAATGATATATTTGATTTGTCATCTTATTCTCGGGATGATTATTGGGCTTTAATAAAAAAACTGTCGCAAAATACAGAAACTATTGATTATGTAGAATATGGTTGGATATTACAGGAGTTACTGAATAGAACTCCCAAATTGAAAGTTCCTTCTTATGATAGGCAAAATGATGAAGGTATTAATGATCAAAAATATGTTTTCATTATTGACGAAATCAACCGTGGTGAAATCTCCAAAATATTCGGGGAACTTTTCTTTAGCATAGATCCTGGTTATCGCGGAATAAAAGGAAAAGTAAAAACCCAATATCAGAATATGATAACGGATGAAGCTGATCCGTTCTACAAAGGCTTCTATGTGCCCGAAAATGTGTATATCATTGGAACAATGAACGACATAGACCGCAGTGTAGAAAGTATGGACTTTGCTATGCGTCGTCGTTTTGCCTGGGAAGAAATAAAAGCCTATGAAAATACAGGTATGTTAGACGAACTTGAAGAAATGAAAGAAGAAGTTCTCGGGGTAATGAATCGCCTGAACGTAGCTATATGGGATGAAGATACCAATAATGGAATAGAGGGGCTGAATGCATCCTATCACATTGGTGGTTCCTATTTTTGCAAATTACAGCTTTATCTGAACGAAGACCATACCAACAAGAAATCCGCCTATAAACATCTTTGGGAAAATCACTTGAAGGGAGTGCTTTTTGAATATTTAAGGGGTACTGTAAATGCTATGGAAAACCTAAAGATGCTGGAACAGGTCTATTATAACAAGAATAACAATGATGATATTAAAGGATAATACAAACTATTCTTTTACCGCAGATAATCTTGAAGAGTATCTGCAGTTACAAAATATCGCAAACAAAAAAGTGTCGGATTTGTTGGATGAGAATGGTAATAATTTACTCATCTACCCTCATTCCTTTCACTTGTGTGAGGACGAGGCAGACAAACAGTATTTGTTTTCGTTGCAAACGCAATGGAAAGAAAAGCAATGTACCAAACTTCTACTGGAAACAGGAAATATGGTTGGCTTTATAGGAGTGAATGGAAAATCTATCTCCATTCATTCCCGTTTTTCCAAAAATACAAGAGAAGATTTCTTTTTGCATTATATGCTTAGTAAGGTATTGTGCATCAATATTATTAATTTATCACACGAAACGACTGATGAACAAATATTTGACTTTCTCTTGTATTTGTTTCCATTACTACTCAATGAGGCTTTGTTGCAAGGTGTATATAAAGAATATCAACGGAATGAATACAATGATACCAATGTGCGGGGCGTTATAAACATTAACAAGCATTTGAAAATGAATTTTCCATTTAACGGACGTATTGCTTATCGGACACGAGAATTTAGTCATGATAACCATATTACCGAACTGATACGGCACACGATTGAATATATCGGTAAAACAAAATTCGGGAAAGCCTTATTGGAAAAAGATGAACAAACACGTAGAAATGTTGCACAGATTATTTCTGCAACTTCACATTATAGCAGACAAGAAAGAGAAAAGGTCATAAAAAGTAACTTAAAAGTCATAAGTCATCCCTATTATTCCCGTTATACTCCTCTCCAGAAGCTCTGTCTGCGAATATTAAAACATGAAAAAATAAAGTATGGAGAAAAGGAAGATAAAGTATATGGTATCCTGTTTGACATTTCCTATTTGTGGGAAGAATATCTTGCTACCATTTTTGAAAGACAAGGGTTTAAACATCCCAATAATAAGAAAGGTACTGGTCGTATTTACCTGACGAAAGATAAGCTGTACCCACGTTATCCAGATTTCTATAGAGAACTTGACAATACTATCATAGACGCAAAATACAAGAGGGAAATCAGCCGTGATGATGTTCACCAAATGATTACCTATATGTATCGCTTGAAGGGATTGAATGGAATTTTTGTGCAGCCAAGCGAAAATATTTATCAAAGTACAAGTCATGATTTATGGGGATATGGAGCGGATGATAATGCAAAACTAAAAACATTTTATTACTCCATATCACAAGAAAAGAGTGATTACAAACAATTCGTTTCAGACATGATACAATCAGAAGATATACTTAAATCGCAATTCCAAATTTAACTAAAAAACGCTATCAGCAAAAGACATTAACATATTATCTTCAAAGTGGTTCGTTATACCACAACTTTGGAAAACCCATTGCAGCGACATCTACAATAGGGTATTTTGTCAAAAGAGAGTTCAGTTTCTGCTTGAAAGTATGGTCTGGATGAATCGCATTCATTAGGTACACCATACAGAACAGTTGGGCATACAGTTTTTCCCGTGAAATACCTTTATTTGGATTCATGGATTCTGGGGTTTTTAGAAAATTATGGTTCCTATGGATATTTTCTGTTTCAATACTGACATGCTATGCAATTACACAATACAAACAAGCTTTTTATCCAACTTTCAAGATAAACTAATTATAAACACAAAATTTAAAATATTACACCTGAAAACATAACTTGGTCAAATTTTATTTGTACTTTTACCATGCTTAATGGAGATTTATTTAATTATTATGGCACACTTGGTCAAATGAATCTTCTGAAACGGCAATGTATATTTTAATCGACATTTTAGGTCTTTACCATAAAAATGGTATTACGAAATTAAAGCATTTAAAATATGGGAAAAAATAAAGTATTCATAAGTCATGCAAGCGGTGATTATCGTGATATTAATGGTCGTGTAATTCCGGGAAATGCAATCTCAGAAATTATTAAAGTTCTTGATGACAATCACATAGAACGTTGGATTGATGAATATGGTTTAATATCAACAAAAGGATGGTGTCAACAAATAGAAGACGCCATCAATGAATGTAATATTTTCTTATACATCGCATCAGAAAGAGCAAATGCTTCAGCCAACACTGCTAACGAAATAGCTTATGCCATTACCCATAAAAAACATATTATTCCTGTAAAATTAGACAAAAGTGATTATCACAAGGACATTCGACTTAACCTTATTAGAATTCATTTTTTGAAATATTACGAAGATAGAGAGAAAACATTAAGAGATTTGGTTACAACGATTAAAAACATAAAAACTGATGTTGTAATTGTTGACACATCTGTTACATTGAAGAAGATCCCTAATGAACAGAAAATCAATAATGATTTGTTATCAGAGAAGGTATTATCCCTTTTCAACTCAAAAAACATAAAATCTTCCGCTGAAAACTTTACTTCATTAATAAAAATACTCAATTGTGATTCTGAAACTGGCTACAAGACTTTAAATAAATATATAGTGCGACTTCAAAACCTGTCAGAAGAACGCAATTATAATGTTCGCCGGTCAAGGATCGAAAGATTAGTCTCCGACATAAAAGAAGATGGAACAAAAACAGAACGTATAATTAGTATTGTTATCATTCTTCTTAAAATGTATCTATACTTTTGTCTTGATGATATTAGCGAAGTTTTGTTTATTCAGAAAGAAGTAAATAAAGTAAAGTTTGAACTTTCGTATATAGAGAAAAATGCAGAAACAATTAATGAGGCAGCCAACCTGACAGTTAGAGGCGCAATATTTGCAGCAGGCTTTATTGCAGCGATAACGGGAAAAGGTGGCTCTACAGCTAAAGCCAGCATGATAGCCTCTACGAAAGGAGAAAAAATAACAATCGTAAAAACTCCCCAAAAGATAGCAATACAGAAAAGAACATTTGAAACATTTAAGACTGTGGTAGAAAACCTGATTTTTATTAAAAACTAAAATCAGGTATATGTCCATTTATCCCCAATTTTTAACTTACATAAATCCATACAAACATTTCCACTTCCAAGCAACCATCCTCCACAAATCTCCTCCTTCACCTCCTCCCTACTCTTCTACCCTCAAAAACCCCTTCACCCCTTCACATCCCAGTGTGGATGCGGGATGCAGGGTGAACCATCTCCTTCACCGCTCCTTCAAGAGTCCTTCACGAAGCCATTTTTCAAGGAAAAACAGCATTGGTAAGAAAAATTTTATTTTGAACAAAAATTCTTAAATCATGACATTTCCAAAAAAGTAAGGCTTACTTTTTAAAAAGTAAAGCTTACTTTTTTTAAAGTAAGCCGAGTTTTCTGGAAGATGTCCTTTACTTCTGAACAACAAACCGACCAAAACGGAATGACAGAAAAAGATACGCCAGAATGGGCATGAAAGGGGTTTACAGCCCCGCTGAGGGCATGTGTTTCCAGACTTTTTCAGGGTCGGAAAATACCGGTCAGTGCCTCTACGGGCACGGAAATGCGTGAGAGAGCATGTGAATGAGGGTGAAAGCATGGATTCACGGCCTTATTAATTCAGTATCAATCTGTTACACTATGGTGTGAAGGAGTGAAGGCAAAGTAGGAAAAAACCACATTTAGGGTAACTCCTGGGACCCCGATTTTGTGAATGACGCTTATCGGGCACCGCTCTTTCACATTGCGGACCTCATACCCGCCCTTCCTCTCTCCTGCATGGGAGAAAGATTGCGATGCAGGGATATAAAAAGACAGCGTCCGGAGAAAGCATGATCGTGCATGCCTCGCCGGAACGCTGTCCTTCAAATCCAGTTATATGATTCTATTCCATTATTTGCCACGTGCGGCTGAGATGTAGCCGAGAGCCTCACGACACTTGTCGGTAATGTACTGCCAGTTGCCTGCTGCCACTTCTTCTTTCGGGAACAGTTTGGAACCCATTCCGACGCAGTAAACACCGGCCTTGATCCATGCAGTCAGATTCTCTTCCGTAGGAGCCACACCGCCGGTTACCATGATCTTTGACCACGGGCAGGGGGCCATCATACCCTTGACGAAAGCCGGACCGTACACGTCGCCGGGGAAGACTTTGCAAAGATCGCATCCCAACTCCTGTGCCTTGCCGATCTCTGATACCGTACCGCAACCGGGGCAGTAAGGCACGAGACGACGGTTGCAGACCGGTGCAATTTCCGGATTGAAGAGCGGGCCTACAATGAAGCAGGCGCCCAGCTGGATGTAAAGCGCTGCCGTAGGAGCGTCTACCACGGAGCCTACTCCCAGAGCCAGTTCCGGACATTCCTTTGCGGCATACTTTACACATTCTGCAAACACTTCATGAGCAAAGTCACCACGGTTGGTGAACTCAAACGCACGGACACCACCGTCATAGCAGGCCTTGATGACCTTCTTGGCGATTTCCGCATCTTTATGATAGAACACGGGGACCATACCGGTCTCACCGATTTTCTGCATGACTGCTATTTTATCAAATTTAGCCATTTTGTTTTTCTATTCTTTATTTTACGTTGATTGCGTTACTTTTTGATCTCTCCCTCTCTTGGCTTAGCGCTGTACGCGTCCGTTGGCTGAACCTCCTGCCAATGCAGCCACTTCTTCGGCTGACACCATGTTGAAGTCGCCCGGAATGGTGTGCTTCAGGGCAGAAGCTGCTACGGCAAATTCCAATGCTTCGGCCTGGGTCGGCATGGTCAGCAAACCGTGGATGATACCGCCGGAGAATGAGTCGCCTCCACCTACACGGTCGATGATCGGATCGATGTCGTAATGCTTGGATACGTAGAACTCGCTGCCGTTGTAGATCATGGCCTTCCAGCCGTTGTGAGTGGCTGAAATGGACTCACGCAGAGTGGAAATGACATATTTGAAACCAAATGTTTCCATCATGCCCTTGAAAATACCCTTGTAGCCTTCGGCATCGGTGCTTCCGCCTTCCACGTCGGCATCCGGCTTGAAGCCCAGACAAAGTTCTGCATCTTCCTCGTTACCGATGCAGACATCCACATACTGCATCAACGGTTTCATGATGCTCTGTGCCTTCTCTGAAGTCCACAGTTTCTTGCGGAAGTTAAGGTCGCATGATACGGTTACGCCATGCTTCTTGGCAGCGATGCAGGCCAGACGCAGACACTCGGCGCTCTGGTCGGAAATGGCGGGCGTGATACCGCTCCAGTGGAACCAGTCGGCTCCTTCCATGATCGCATCAAAATCAAAATCCTCAGGACGTGCCTCGGCAATGGCTGATCCGGCACGGTCGTATATCACTTTGGAGGGGCGCATGGACGCTCCTGTCTCCAGATAATAGATTCCTACACGGTTACCGCCACGCGTGATGTAATCGGTGTTCACACCATAACGGCGCAAGGCATTGACTGCAGCCTGACCGATCTCATGCTTGGGCAGCTTGGAAACGAAATAGGCATTATGTCCGTAGTTGGCACAGCTTACGGCCACATTGGCTTCGCCGCCGCCGTAATTGATGTCGAACGTATCAGTCTGTACAAAACGGGTCTGTCCCGGAGTAGACAAACGAAGCATGATTTCTCCCATAGTTACGATTTTTCCCATAAGTCAAAATTTAAAATCTTCACTGAATATTTTTCTGTTAACCCACACAGTTTTTATTTTAAGCGTACAAAATTAAATAAATCTTTTGAAAATCATGCGCATTATCTCCAAAATTGTCAGCGAAAAACATCTTTTTATATTTTTTGATTTAAAAGCACAGATTTATTGCGTATCTTCGCATATTATATTTGTATTAGTTTTATAGGGCATTTGTAAATCATGGTTTGGGAAGTTCATTCTACAGAAAAGATCAGAATCAAGGATATTGCGGAGAAAGCGGGTGTTTCCGTAGGTACGGTTGACAGAGTGCTGCACAACCGCCCGAATGTGTCGGCCAGAGCACGCAAGAAAGTGGAAAGCGTACTCCGGGAAATCAACTACAAGCCGAACATGTATGCCAGCGCCCTGGCTTCAAACCGGAAATATACGCTTCACTGCCTGCTTCCCGATCATGACAGCAACGCTTACTGGACGGAGATAGAAAAAGGCCTCCAGCAGGCTGTCATCAACCGGAACGATTTCCATCTGTCGCTTGTCATCCATTATTACGCGCAGTTCGATGCAGACTCTTTCCTCAAAAAGTCAAAGGAAACACTCGAATGCCAGCCCGACGGGGTCATCATCGTACCGCAGGACCGGCAATTCACCTGCGATTTCTGTCTGGCGCTTACGGACAAGCAGATCCCTTACGTCTTTCTGGACTCCAACATGCCGGAGCTGCCCGCCATAGCCTACTTCGGACAGGACGCACACCGGAGCGGTTATTTCGCCGGCCGTATCTTCATGATGCAGGCCTCGCAGGCCAACGAAATCATGCTGATGAAGCTGATGCTCAACGGCAAGGTAGCCTCACGGCAGCAGGCCCAGCGCGAAACGGGATTCAAACAGTACATGGCCGAAAAGTTTCCGGACTGCCGCATTCTGGAACTGCCGTTGCCTGCCGATATCCCGGAAGATGAGCTGGAAAAGGAGACCGAGCGTTTTTTTGCGGCCCATCCTCATGTGCGGCACTGCATCACCTTCTGCTCCAGGGCTTATATCCTCGGAGAGTATTTCGAAAAGCACGGTTTCACCGATGCCCATCTTTTCGGTTATGACATGATCGACCGCAACACGGCATGTCTTCGCAACGGCAGCATTGACTTCATCATTGCCCAGCATCCGTGGAAACAGGGCTACAGCTGCGTCAAGGCGCTGTTCAACCATCTGGTCCTGAAGAAAGAAGTTTCACGCAACAACTACATGCCGCTGGAGCTTCTTACTGCCGAAAACTACATTTTTTACACTCACGACGAAAAATAAGGAATGAATAAACACCAACAAGGATTCTTTGCGCTCAGCCCGCTTATTGTGTTTGTAATCGTCTATCTGGTATCAAGCCTGATAGCGGGCGACTTCTATAAGGTGCCGATCACCGTGGCCTTTACGGTATCGGCCATGTATGGCATCGCGGTCACGCGGGGCCTTCCGCTTGACAAACGGATCACGCTCTTTTCGAAAGGGGCCGGCAAGTCCAACCTGATGCTGATGATCTGGATCTTCATCCTGGCCGGTGCGTTCGCAGCTTCCGCCAAGGCCATGGGGGCAATAGACGAAACCGTCAACCTCTCACTGAAACTCCTGCCGGACAATCTGCTGCTGGGAGGTATCTTTCTGGCTGCCTGCTTCATTTCGCTGTCCATCGGTACGTCGGTAGGTACGATCGTTGCCCTGACGCCCATTGCGGCCGGTATCGCCCAGGAAACCCATGCCGACGTGGCCCAGCTGGTGGCCATCGTGGTGGGCGGTTCCTTCTTCGGCGACAACCTGTCGTTCATTTCCGACACGACCATTACGGCCACCCGTACGCAGGGCTGCAAACTGAGTGACAAGTTTAAGGTCAACTCGCAGATCGTGATTCCGGCTGCGGCAGTCACCTTCATGCTTTATATCCTGATGGGCGTACACATCCAGAGCCCGCAGGCCATTCCGGACATCAACTGGGTGAAGGTCATTCCTTACCTGGTCGTCCTGCTCACGGCCGTCATCGGAATGAACGTGATGATCGTGCTGACACTGGGTCTGATATTGAGCGGCGTGATCGGCATGCTGACTGAATCGTACGGCCTGTTTGAGTGGTTCTCAGCCATGGGAAAGGGCATTACCGACATGGGCGAACTGATCATCATCACCATGCTGGCCGGCGGCCTGATGGAACTGATCCGCCACAACGGGGGTATCGACTATCTGCTGCGCATCCTGACGGGACATATCAGCACCAAACGGGGTGCGGAACTGAGCATAGCCGCCCTGATCAGCCTGATCAACCTCTGTACGGCCAACAACACGGTGGCCATCATCACGGTAGGTCCTCTGGCCAACGACATTGCGGAGAAATACGGTGTGGACAAGCGGAAAAGCGCCAGCATCCTGGATACCTTCTCCTGTTTCACACAGGGGCTGATACCATACGGCGCCCAGATGCTGATGGCTGCCGGACTGGCCTCGCTGAACCCTGTCAGCATCCTGCCCTATCTTTATTATCCGTTCCTGATGGGACTGACCGCGCTGGCCAGCATCCTCTTCAGATATCCCAAGAAATATTCCTGAAAAAACATACCGGCAAACTGTCACATCAATATGAAAATAGTCTTACTCGCCATCGGCAAAACCACCAGTCCGCATTTCGGAGCAGGCATTGACGATTATCTTAACCGTATCAGACATTACCTGCCCATGGACATCGAGATCATTCCGGAACTCAAGAATACCAAAAGCCTGTCGGCCGACATCCAGAAGGAGAAGGAGGCCGACCTGTTGTTCAAGGCCCTGCAGCCCGGCGACAATGTCGTCCTGCTGGACGAACACGGCAAGACGTTCCGTTCAGTGGAGTTCGCCTCCTGGATACAGAAAAAGATGACTGCGGGCATCAAGCGCCTGGTCTTTGTCATCGGCGGCCCTTACGGTTTCTCTCCCCGCGTGTATGCTGCCTATCCGGAAAAGATCTCCCTCTCCAACATGACATTCTCCCACCAGATGATCCGTCTGATTTTCGCGGAACAGATCTACCGGGCGATGACTATCCTGAACAACGAACCTTATCATCACGAATAAGGTTTTCCTAAAAAAAATATCCTTATTTTCCTTACACCGGAATCATTGCGGATGAAGGAAAATAAGGATTCGTTTATTTGACAACCCGTAACAATACGGGGAAATATCCTGCCGTCAGCAGGTTTTCATGACCGTTACCTGGCGTGGTCTAAAGTTTCTTTATGGTGTATTTCACCGTTCCGGCCAATGAAGCGGACTTGATCTTCAGTTTCAGGCGATACACCTCTCCCCACATGTCCACAAACTTCCCGTCGTCCAGATCGAGCTTTTCATAAGAGGCTTCCAGATCGTCCGCATCGTAATACAGGCCATAGAGGTTTCCGCCTACGGCATATTTGACTACACCTTCCTTGATCTCGGGCCTGACATTGGACATGAACATCAGGCTGGTCACGCCGGTTTTTCCGCTTAACCTGTAGTCTTCGGTTATCGCGATACGCCTGTTGCGGACGAAATCGATGGTTCTGACCCATTTGTCCACCTTGGCCGTTTCGGGATATGCGCCGGCCAGGTCAAGACTGAAAACCACCCTGCGGCTTTTGATGTCCGTGCGTACATCCCCGGCCGCAAACTGCTTGCCCTGCATCTGGTCCACACCGTTGATCTGCGGAAGATTGTGATAGCCCGACTGCATGCTCCAGATCTTGTATCTGTCGGAATTGAATGTCTCCTTCCGGTATGTCCCTACGCCGGGATCGATGAAAAGAGGATGTCCGTCGGCATAAACGATAAAGCTTCCCACATCATTGTGATTATGGCTTTCGGCATTGTGTCCTCCCTTTGCAGCCAGGAAAAGCCCTTCGGTAGAATTCCTTACCGATCTGGCCGTCAGCACCTGGATACGGGGAAGCCATGAATCAAACAGCAGGACATTCTGTCCTTCGGATGATTTCAGACGGCTGAGATGGCTCAAAAGCATCAGTTCACGGTTCAGCATGTACAGATACGCACCGGTGTAGACGGATGCCGGATCCTCGAAATATTTCTTCTCGAAAGCTGTCTTGGCCGTCATGCTCTGCAGCTGTCTGCTGTTGAGATACAACCCGTAGGGATACCAGTCTACATGGGGCGTAAGCCTGGGGCCTGCGTCTGCAAAGTTGACAAAATAGCCGTCGCCGATATTCATCTTGCATAAATAATCCCCCATGAGGCTGACTTTCCTGTTCTGCGACAGATCCACATAGCCGTCAGTAGCCTTGTTCAGAAGGATCAGACAGTCATAAAGAGAACCTGCCGCCCGATCCCAATAATGAGCACCTTCATCACATCCTCCGTCCTCGGGATATCCGTCAATGAAAGCATCCAGCGACTCCAGAATGAGTCTCATGTATCTGACGCGCTTCTCATTGTCGGGTTCCGCAAACAGCACGCAGGCCATCCAGTTGGAACAGATCCACGGATTCCAGTTCATGGAAGCCGTCCTCCACCACTCTTTTCTGTTCAGACTTTCTTCAAGCACACGGCGGGATATCTCTGACTGTATTCTCTTTTCAAGAAGAGGCGAGAATCGGCGGATGGGTTCCTTGAACATGTAATACATCCACGACATCATCCCGCCGGTTTCCCCGCTGAAGAGTGCCAGTGTCTGCAATTCGGGCTGAGGCATCTTCGGACCGTAATGGGCCGGTACGCCCCACCACGTCTCTTCACACACGGAAAACAGGCCGTTGAGAATGTCATTCATAAAGCGGCCCTTGCCTTCCATGATCTCTCCCATGGCCAAAGCCAGCAGCTTGTTTCTCTTTGAAAAAATAAAATTCTGATACCGGTCGCGGTCACCATTTTCCCTGAAATCAGAAAAATAGATAATGTTGATACTTTCCCAACCGGTATTCAGATACTTCTCCGCTTCCCTGATATAGCTCAACCGCATGATCTCGGGTATGGAGTCGCGCCAATAGCTGTCACCATACGCGGGGACAGGCTTAAAGCGGTCTATTCCCTGCAGTTTTTCTTTCAGTACATCTTCCTTGCACAATCCGGACAATATCTTGTCTGGCTGTGCATGCACGACTGGCACGGCTGCCGGAAGGCAGCAAAACAACAGGCCCAGACAGAGTCCGGGATTGATCACCTGTTTCAAACGGAATGCAAACATTCTGAGTTTCATTGCTGATTTTTTATTTTAGACTTTCAAGGGTTTTATATAACCATTTGAGGTATAAACTTTTAGCGAACTATTTAAGAAATAGTGGTAACGATTAAGATACCGTGCAATTTTCAACGTTTCGCTATTGTTTGACTGTTAAATAACTCAACTGCAAAAGTAGCCAAAATCATTGGATAGGTAAAGACTTTATCTATTTTCATATCATTCTTTAATAATGACATACTTCTGGTATTGGCTATTGGGCTTATCAGGAATGGTCATTTGTAGTTTTGTACCAATATAGGGAGCTATATATTTCTTTCTTACCCATCTCCTATCATTCACTCCAAGCATTTCAGCTATTTCAACGATACTTTTCGGAGATTTACAAAATTCAAACACCTTATCTTGGGGTGTAATGATATTCGATTGATCATTTATTTCGTTATGACTTGAGGTGAAATCATCATCACTTGGGGTGTGACTTGGAGTGTACAAATCCTTCACTTGGGGTGCAAATGCTTTTACACGTCCTGTCAGTGAATGCTTAAACCATATTGTGAGATTCACAAATGGTGGAACCACTTTAATTTCCGGAGTAGGAAGATCCTGTTCTCTACAACTTTCCATAATAAGACCTATACCTCGACCCCAAGCTTCCATCGTGCCACGCCGATAAAATACATTTGCTATAGTGGGGTTGGCTGGTAAAGAACCAATATACTCATTCACAAAGTCCTGCCATTTCATACCCAGAGGAAATGATCCCGGATTTTGGAATACAATGCGGTCGTCGTAAATAGCCAGACTTGGAGTTGTATTTTCAGTATTCCATGAACGATGGCACAGCATGTTGATTGCAGCTTCCTTTATAGCTTCATAAGGCACGGTAAGCGTATCTTGCCTGAATTTACTATCCATTCTGCCAGATAGGTTCAAATGCTTCAAACAAAAATCCATTACAGCATCATACTGTTCAAACAGGTTTCCTTCGCAAACAGTCTGATCACGAAACACTCTTTTATCTATTCCTTCAAAGCGGGCCAAACGGATTTTACACTGAGGGTGTAATAAGGAAGGCTCTTTACCGAACAATACATTTGCGGCATTCAATATCATACCATCCTTTCTTGCCACTCCAAGTTTAAGCATAATCTTCATGGGGTCTTGCAGAGTCATTGCCGAAGCATGAATACGCCTTGACCCTATTCCGTCATGCAAGGTCTGATATAACAGTTCTGTGTCAATGTCATCAACGGTTATTTCGGAATTGGGCGTATTTTCCCAACTGAATCTCTGAGGATTGCTGATTTTCAGACGTTCCTCGTACATTTGTCTTGGCATCAATGCTGTCGTGCTTTCCACTTTATAGAAAGCTCTGCCATCAAACGAATATGGTCCATTCTTGAAATTATTGGAGTCGAAGTAGATGGCAATAACATAATTATCAGGTTTGTCGGGTAATTCCACATATTCAACTTCGACATCTATTGCCGGTTCAATCTTACGGAGAGCATTTGCCACCTCCTGCCTTGTATTATCAGTCACATTTTGCCCGATAATCTTCAAAGATGGAGCAATACCAAACATCAGCCAGCCACCATCGGAATTCAGAAATGCGCAAGCCGTTTCCATACCTTTATAGAGTTCGCCTGTTGTTTTCTTCAGTTCCAAAGTCCGAGTTTCATCCTTAGCTATTAGTTTCTTTATATCGTCAATCGTTGTCATACTTTTTATACTATTGTTAATACACATCTATCTTTCCTCTCTAAAGAATAACTGATAGTAGTACATTCCTCGTTCTTCATCATAACCTCTTTCAATATATTGCTCTCCACCGTGAATATTTATATCAAAATTTTTATCGAGTTTGATTGTTGTCATTGTACCTGTAGCCTTGCGCTTAATTGCGTTAGAAGCAGTAGTAAAATGATCATCTATTTCAATGTCTCGTTCTTTCTGATAAATTTCTTTGTATTGCTTAAACTCTGATACTAACTCTGGTGACGCAAAAACTTGTTCTGCAAAGGTATCTACATTTACAGATTCCTCTTTCAAAGCCGCTACACTTCTATTCATATATGTTGCTTTCTCTATTTTACCGTTTTCAGCAGGTAATTGAGAAACAAAACTTTTGCATAGAGAAAGCAAATTTTGGGTTTGATTGAAATTGTCTTTCCTTGGGCGTACATGAAGGAAATCATCAGTCCAGTATTTCGCCTCTGCACCTTTATTGGTATTATCAACAATCGCAACTACATAGCCATTTTCTTTTTCAATATTAAAAATCAAGCAGCCTTTATCTAATTTATTGATACTTATACCCTCATTTTGTTCTAATCCAAATCCATTAGTTGTGGTGTAAATTGTTATGAATCTGTCTTTTGTCTCTGATTTGAATATACCAATAGCATCTGTCGTTTCTCCATCTAATATGCAATTCTCAAAATAGACTATATATAATTCTCCTCTTTTAATACTCGGATGGTTACTGCATTCGTAAAGATAGAGAGCTATTTTTTTTGACGCATCCAAGAAATCATCTTTTTTAGAAAAAATGTTTGTCGCATACTGGTAAATTTCATTTAAACCTAAATCTGAAGAGTGAATAAAATTATAATATTCATCTGATTTAAAAGGTTTCAAGAAATGACCTTTTAAAATTTGTTTTAAGTCATTATCAATATGTGTCAGTTCATTTGAGTAATGGATACCTTCTTGGCACGCATTACTCCCTATTTGATGGAGGACTAAATTATTGATATTTATATATTCGTTAAACAGCATATAATACTAATTATTAATTTATTGACGAGTGAAATAAGTGATACATTATTGAAAACAAACAATATACCAAGCCCAATGAATAATATTGCAATAGAACCAAGCCATAGCATCGAGAACTTATGTTTTTGCCATTCTATATAGGAATTATGTGAGTCATATTTATCAGGATCACATTCTTCAAATACATTTTTCAATTCAACTTCATCAAGCAATGTTTTATATCGGTTTTTAATTTGCTCATAATGCTTGTGAAATAATTTAGTCTTTTTATTCAGCTCATTATAAGAGTATAACCAATAAAAGAATGAAATTAATAAAAAGCACCACGATAAAATAATTATATGATTAGAGAAATAAACAAAAGGAGATGCTTCTGAAATAACTCCAAAGACAACAACAGATGTAAAAAATGAGACTAAAACCAGAAGATTGTTTTTAAAGTCAGCTGTAAAACTTTCCGCAATACTATTGACTTTAGATTGAAGGTCTATTAATAAATTGGATATTTCATTTCTCATTTGAATGTATTGCTGAACATTTTCCTTTTCATAAACTCTAAAATTAGATTTAACAGCATCAATAATAGGAGTATTAAGTTTAATCTCAGATTCTCCTAAATTTAATGAAAGAATATTGCGAGCAATACTGAATTTATCTGCAATATATCCGCCACTCATACACCAATTATACACTTGAAATAATTGTTCATTTGTTTTTTTGTCTATATTGATATCAGATAGTTTAGTTGTTCTGATAGCATAATTTAACGATTTAAAGCCACACAATTTCAAATATAAAACTTCTTCAGTAATAGCAATATGGTCACAAAGATACATCATTAATAAACATGCAGAAGCTTTGCTAAAAATATTATAAAATGGATTTGTATCATTGGCAGGATAAATATCTTCTGGCAATAATTGAAGTTTGTAAGCCCCCCAGTGTATAAGTCCTTCACTTAAATGGATGCGCTTCAACCTATCATTTATACCTGTAAGTTCTATTTTTTTGTCCTTAGGAACAATCGATATGGACTCAGTGTTAAATGTTTCTATATGGTCATTCACACATTCAAATATCAAGGCACTTGTCAATCTGTTGTTTAGTGCATTGTAAAACGCATAAAGAGATTGTTCACTTATATACTCATTAAAGTGATTAACGCTATAAATTGACAGGTAGTTGTCTTGTATGTTTTTCGTTATAATAAATTTAAGCGAAATAGACGATTCTGTGTACGCATTGATTTCGTCAAAGGAACTCAATTCACCAGATGTAGAATGTACAACCAAAATTGTTTCATTTGCTTCATCAAGAATTTTAAATTCCCAAAAATCCCTTGTTGATATCAATGGAACATTTGTTAGAAAGCTATTAGAATCTGGTATCTTATCTAATATAATGGAAGTGGAAATATCCACAGAATCCCAAGACTCCTTAAAATCAAAGGAAACATTACCATTATTAGAGAATAATCCTATAAGTTGTCTAATCTGATTCTCCATAAATTATTCAAGACCTTTAGCATACGAGTAACCCTCATCACTTTTTACCATGATGAATTTACGCCCTTCACCATCTTCGTGGGGCTTAATAATATTCTTCAGACTTGGGTTCCCATTATCAGCAACAGATAGTGAAATATCTTCTGTTAATGGTACAACAACTTTGATTCTCTTCTTTATAGCTTTGGGTACTTTTGTGAATTTTTTATCGAAGTTCCTTTTTTCAGGAAGTTCAAGAGTTTTTTTACAAAGATCCTTAATTCTTAAATTAGGATTTATAGGTGTGTATTTACCTAAAATCTCATTTGCATAATGATCTATGTCAAACTCCCCTTCACTACGCATATATCGTAAAGTAGAATTGTACAGACACCAATAATCATCCTTTGAATTCTTTTTAATTGGCGTTAGAACTCTAGCATTTATTTCATCAAAAGCTTTTTTTGTATTGGCTTCATCATCAAGTTTTGCCTCCAAGTCTAAGAAATCATCATACCAATATTTGGCCTGTGATGAGTTTACATCAAACGTAACCATTTTGGAAATACTATGTACGCCATTTGCAATAGTTACATTTGCAATAAACGATTTGAATATTTTCTTTTTTGTTGGAAGTCCATTTTTCTTTTCACCAGATGACTCTTCCAAAAATTCAGAATAATCAGCTTTCGAAATTATCACTTTATACTCCCTATCAGTCATTTTACAAAGAGCTGCTAACATTATACCTTTTTGTATCTGAGTAATTTGTGCATATTTATTTTGGGCTTCTTTCTCTTTTAATAATAGTCTGTTTGCTATATTTCGGGTAATGTCATTTTTATTTTCATCTTGAAGAAACCTATTCAGATATGTTTTCATCGTTTCTTCTCCATCTTTAAAAACAAATTCTCTCTCACCGATATCTTTAGATATGGTTTCTAGCATATCCATTACATATTGTTTTATGTTTTCTTGTTCATCAATAGGCTCTACCACAACTCTATTATTATCGTGGTCGATTTTGATAAGCTGAATATAAACTACTTCCATATTATTTTTCAATTATCATTTGTTCTACTTCTCGTTTTGCATTTTCTAAAATTGTTCTACCTTCTTCTTGAAGTTCTTTTGCACGAGTACGAATATCTGCAACATAATATATAATCTCTTGTTGTGTTTCTATTGATACGTTTGGAATATTAAGCATTTGTAAATCTGTCGCATATATATGCGGCTGTGCAGCTCCTGTCTGTGACTTATAAATGGATTTTTGTTGCAACTTCAAAACTTCAAATAAATATTTAGTCATAAAACGAGACTCATCTTTAGAAAAGATTACACAACAATCTGTAGCAAATATAGGGTAATCGTGATACCAAACATATCCAGCATAAGCCCCAGATGCACTAACAGTGATAATATTTCCATCATAGTTTGATTGATTATGGAAATATGGACTTGTTTGCCCACCAGCAATAACTGGAATATCACCATATTCAACATTAGAACTTGATAATGCATTACCCTTTGAAATATGTGCTATAGAACGAAGACTTATATTTTCATATTTTGAGCTCGAAGCATTTTTTCCTAAATATAAAGAAAATACAGGATCTATTCTATTCCCTTCTATTTTGCTGAATGAGCTTAAAAATATACGATTCTCTAATCTATTTTCAACATCAGGAATTGTTATTCCTAACTCTTTCAAAAGATAACTATCAATAACATTCAATAGCTGTTGCGCTTCTTTATCTTTTATTTGTTTTTTTCTATAAGCTTCATTTATATACTCAACAATCTCTCTCTGTTTATTTAAATTAGGTAATGGAATTTCCAGAGACTGATATTCCTCTGCATTAATATTAGGCTGCGCGCTGGGTCTCTGAATAGCATTAACCCATTCTTTGTATGGATTTAATTGTGTATATGCAAAAAGATAATCAGGAAGTATTATTTCTGGATTAACGATAAAACGAATCAAATAACCGGCATACAGACAGGTATATGGCAATTCTCTATGAATATATGCTTTTCCCACAGTAGCTCCACTTCTAGCAATTAAAATATCATTTTCATTTAAAACATACTTCTTTTCAGCATTAGCAATAGTTGCACCTAACTCATTTGCAGATATTAATCCATTTTCATCAATATCTGTAATTCTAATGTATCTTGGCTGTATGTTATTCTCTCGAATAATCCCTGCTTCATTTGCTCCATATTGAGGCTTTTCCAAAAGCATATTTTTGAGTTTTACCAACGGATATAAAGCATGTCGTACTTTTTTATTGTAAAGAGCCATTTTAGGATCTAATCTTCCATCTATCTCCGACCGATTAACGATGAAGATTTTATCTCTATTTATATTTTGGGATATTTGATATGTCATAACTATTCAGAAATAATACCATAATTATTTTTTAGAATCTCAATAATATTATCTCTAATGATTTTACTGAGAGAAACACTCCTACACGCATCATCGTATTCATGATAAGTGTCATTCTGTATATCAGACTTTACAGGCATACAGTTCTTTCGTTTTACAACCACAACTTTTTTATCTAGTGCTCTTGCCCATCCCATTTCATATAAGACATTTGCATTATTATCTGTGATATCAGCAAAAATAATTTCAGCTTGTTTTATTTTATTTATGATATCCTGTATCTGATCACTTGTTGCACCTTTATTACACATTATAGGATAAACCGAAATATTAATTTTGTATGTTGAGGCTATATTGTCAATAACCTCTCTGTATATTTTGTTATAATCTTCAATAATTTCAGGTTTGCCATCAAAATATGGCATTGCAACAAACACATCGATTTTCTGGGATATTAATTTATCAAAAATTTTAATGATACTCCCTGCAGTTACTTCCTTTATTTCAAAGATATGGTTACTTAATATCCAATTTTTAAATGCGTTATACTTATCAATTCCATTAATGTGATACCAAAGGAAAGCTGTCAATAATCCAAAACTATCATTTGCTTTTAAACAAGCATTTTCATTATATAATTGATTTACTGCTTGTAAGGAATTAATGGTCTTTTCAATAGCGTCGGACTCACTTATTTCATTAACTAGAAGCCTTGAAAATATGTCATTAAAATAGGTCCTATAGTTATCTTTTATCACATGCTTAAACCCTTGAAATAAAACTATTGGATCAATTTTATTCATTAGCTGTCTGGTCAAAATAGCTTGTCTGCCACCAAAAATATTTTCAAGTTCTTCATCAGGAAAGTTTTCATTATCATCAATAAGAACTTTTAAATTCTGCTCTGATGTTAGAGGTATAGTTTTTGTGTTGATATTGTAAAAAAACACCTTTATAGCTTTGTCGAAGTTTTTTGTTTCTTCATTGTCAACCATTACGTTTGAATCAAAATATTCAGTTCCCAATAATAAGCAAAATGGGATGACCATTCTTTCCACTTTTTCGCTTTCAGATGTTTCAGCAGCATTAAGTCTGTGATTCCCATCAATTCTATGGAACGGCTTTCCATTAATGTCGTTGACAATTAACTTAACTACTCTAATAGCCTTAGCGGAAAGATCTTTTTTATCAGCAAGAACTTTAACCGATATGGAATCTCCATTGATGGCTGATTTATAGTTTTTACCATTTTGAATTGCTATTAAAGGTGTATCTTTTTGGGGGGCAAATTGATGTTTGAATTTATAACTCAAAATAACTTCAGGAAAAAATAAATATTCTTGCGTTTCTAGAAAATCAGAGATGTCAGTACGGTCAAGCAATGGTCTTTGATATGAATAATCAGCTTCTGAGAATTTAGCCAAATCCTTGATATTTGCGAAACCACGAATACAAAGTTGTCCATTTAAAGAGTTATCTAATATTCCTTGAATAATCATAATGCTTTTTCTTATAGTGAGTTAATGAATTTCTTTAGTTCTTCTCCAATAATATCCAATTCATTGACAGCTATTTTCTTACCTGTCGCATCATAGCCAATCTGTTCAGCTATTGCCATAAAGATAGGATAGTCCGGCAATTGCTTTTGTTTTGTCGATTGGTATTCTCCCTTTAATCTGTTTTTTAATTCGTCAACCTTGTCTGCATACATAGCCAGCAAGTCGGCATTCCACAATTTGTATTCTTCTGTCTTCTTGGCATCTGTAGCTGAAATATTTTGGGCAGACTTTATCTCATTGGCTTTTTGCTTTTGCTGATATTTAATCTCTTTATCCCACTGCTGCCTTTGAGCTATGTAATTATTATCATTCAATAATTGGATTTCAATGTTTTTCTTTGTGGACGTCAATTTATCCGTTTGTTCTTTTGTCCATTTTTTCAAGAAAAGAACAGAACTCTTGACTCCTGCACCATTAGCAGCAAAAGCTGTCTGAGGCATACTGATAACCGCTACAATACGAAACCAATCCTCTATTTGAGTACGAACATATTGCATACTGCTGTTAGTCAATATACCATCAGGGAGAACTATGGCAAGATAGCCTCCTTCTTTCAGGAATTTATAATCCTGCTCTATAAAAAGGACTTCCGTACTTTGCCCATCACGAGTATCCTGCTGGCGTGCGACAACAGCCAACCAATCTTCTTCTTTCTTCCCAAGCTGATAAGTCTTGAGATATGCTTGCTCTGTTTGGCGTATTGTACTTCCAAAAGGAGGATTCGTTATGATAAAATCAAATGTGCCATATTTGAATCCCTGATTATTTGTTCTGCTTATGATTGTGTCGTCTGAAACAAGGCCGTCCGATGTAATGACATTGGTATGTCCATCATCATGGATAATCATATTCATTTTCGCAGCACGCGAAATTTGTTCGCTAATTTCAATTCCATACAAGTTTTTTTCTGCAAAATCGTGCCAATAAGAAAACCAATGCTTGTATTGTCTGGTATCAGTTTTATATTTGGGGTATAACTCTGTTGCTTTTTCACGTACTTTATTCAACGCATAAAGCAAAAAACCTCCACTACCACAAGATGTATCAAGAACCTTTGAATCATGTTCAATGGGCAGAACATCAACAATAAACTTGACTATTTCACGAGGTGTGAAATATTGTCCGAAATTACCTCTAAAGAATGACCCCATAAAGGTTTCAAAGGCTCGCCCCTTGCTGTCCAAATCGGTTTCTCCCAAATTGACACTTTCAAGATAGCTTACTACAGTCCTTATTTTTTCTGGAGTCAATCGGATGTTATCACGGAATACTTCCTGATCTTTCTTTCTACCTTCTTCATATAATGCCATAACACGCTTATAAAGATTATCATTCTCAATAAGCCGTCTTTTGACTTCGCTTTTCTCCACCTCTTTGGGAACAGTTATAATCTGGAAATCATATGGTTCCCCCATTCTTCTTGGCTTTCGTTCATCCCATATCTTGCAGAATATGAGTTTATCCAATTCATCAAATGCTTCAGATGGATTAAGTTGTCCGCCTGCCCAAAGTGCTTCATGTGCTTGCTTGAATCTACGAGTGAGTTCAGACTGGTCAATAACAGCCAAATCAAAGAATCGTTGTTTTCCAGTTTCCTCCGGCAAATACTGAGCTTCATATACATACTTATAGGAAGCAACATTTTTAACTCCGAATTGAGGAATATCAGGCATCTGATTTCTGGTATTCTGATTCTTGTCAACTTCAAAATAATCAGATTTAATTCCGGAAGTTACCCATACATATTTGACATCACAAGGCAGGGCAAATGCATAACTATATGCCTGTTCTATTGCTTGCTGATATTCTGCCTCACTAACTTCTTGCCGTTTACATTCAACCAATATATGTGGAATCGTACACATGTCATTTTCATATACCACAATGTCTGCTTCCTTGACCTCTCGTCCCATTGTGACTGGTACAAATTGTCTTATCCTGTTTTCAGGGTAATTATAATCCAATATCAATCGAAGAAATGTTTCGGCTTGAACCTTTTCTTCCGGATTATTGAAGTTACGTTCTTTATTTTGGAATACATAAGTAATTCGTGACATATCTTCATTAAAAGATATAAGATTTTTCTCTATTCCAATTTTTATATAGTCTTTCATATATTTCACAATTTATAGTTTTGTAGTAATAATCAGTTCTTGAACATTAACTTCTAACAGATTAGCGACTTTAACAAGTGTTGCCAAGTCAGGCTGAGATACATTAGAACACCATTTGGAAACAGTTGACGGATTTTTCCCTAATTGCTCCGCCAGCCACTTTCCTGTTTTCTTTCTTTCTACTAAAACTAATTTAAGTCGATTTATATCCTCCATAATAATCACTATATTGAACTAAATGCAAATTTAATGATTTCATTTGATTTAGCATTCAAAGTAAAATAGTTTATTATTGGTGAATATTTCCCTCCAAAGTCGGAAAATATTTTAGCAAGTAGTTTTGAGGCACCCGAAATGTTTCCAGTGCCCCAAAACACGACTTGCCAGTTCGCTTGAAATAAAAAGTGATACTTGGAAATTACGTCATCTTTTGTCTAAAACGAATAAAATAATGAACAGAAACCAGTAAGTACTGACTTATTGGTTGCACATAACCAATAGATCAATAATACATCCAACCAGTCAGTCATTCACTCACATATTCAGTCACTCGGTCAATGTACTAACTTTAATGGACGAGCGAGGAAATATGCGACTAGCGGTTAATTGTTATTATAAAAAGGGTTGAATGGCAAACGACCGTCATTTCACGCTATGAAAACGATGTGTTTCAGTACAATCATATAGCCCATACCGTATTGGTGCGACATTTCTTTTCAGTGCGCAGAAAAACTCGAAATCATTGATAAATGTTAGATTCAGTTCTTTAAGTGGAATATCATTCCGCTTGTAAGTGTTCGGAATAAATTCGCAAAGATGCTTGTAAAAGGTTTTGTAACGTTGAAATATACCTTGCGTCCTGCTGTGCCCGACTTTCTTGGCAAACTCACTGTTGTGTTGCTCAAAGAGTTTCAACAGAGTTTCCTGCTTTACTCCGATACCGATATGCAAAACAGTGTAATACACCAATTTGGCTATAAATTTCCTCCATTACTTATGGTAATGATGTGGTAACTGAACTCTTGCACCGTTTGGCTATATTATAGTTTTTCTTGATTTCTTGCCGAAAAAAGAATATAGCGTAAAAATTCTTACTCAGTAAGTTCGCTACGCTTTTCTCAATTTTGTATTCTCGCTATTTGTTTATTTTAAGTATTTCACAGTAAAGGCCTGCAACGGCCTAGATTAACATAAATCACAGAACAGTCACTTGCTGACAAAATCCAACACCAGCGGAAGATGGTCGCTGAATCCGCCCTTGTATACCGGTCCCTGATAGGTACGGAAGGGCTTCAGACCACCGTAAGTGGCATCGGGTTCGCACAGGAATGGAAACGCGGCCACCCGGTAAGCTGAGGGATCGGCACGGAAAGACGAGCGGTCGTCAAGCAGCGAACCGCTGACCAGGATATGGTCTATCGTCTCCCAGATTCCTCGATAGCGGTATGAGCCTTTGACATCCGCACTGCATCGGAGCGGCAAAGCCCAGAGCTGTCCGGCCGAATCGGGAGTCAGCGTGTCGCTGCCGTATTCCTTCACTCCCAATAGCTCGCGCAACACTTTCTGCCGGATACCGGCATTGCAGTCGCCCATCACCAGCATCCTGGCGGAAGGCCGGACACGGCGCACGGAATCCATGGCCTGTTTCAGACAACCGACGGCCAATGCACGGTGGCGGTCTGACTGCCGCGTATGACCGGCACGACTGGGCAGATGGCACACCCATACGTGCAGGGTGTCGCCTGACACGATGCGACCGCAGACGTAAAGGAGGTCACGGGTAGGCCGGAAACCGGACACTGCAGAAGGAATCCTTATGGAACGCGTGGACAGGACGCTGAAGGTACCCGGCTGGTAAAGCAAGGCCACATCAATGCCGCGACGGTCGGGCGATTCGGTCACCACATAGCGGTATCCGAGGGTACGGAGAGCCGAACGGCGGGTCAGATCGTACAGCACGCTGTCGTTTTCCACCTCACACAGGCCGATCAGATCGGGAATATGCGTTTCCGACAAAGCGGCCACGACTTTCGACAGGGCGTTGTGCTTACGCCAGTAACGGGAGTATGTCCACCGGTTGGTTCCCTCAGGCAGGAACTCGTCATCTTCTTTGAGGGAATCATCCCTGCAGTCGAAAAAGTTCTCCACATTGTAGGTTACCACACGAAAAACAGGCTGTGCGGCAACCGTTCCTACGGTCACCGCACAGCTCAGTATTATCGCCAACAGCCCGGTTCTCATCAGGGCTGCGACTTGAATTCATAACATCCGGCATCGGGTGCCGCATCTTCCAGACGTGACTGGCCGTCATAATCCGCCGGACAATCCGCCGCCCATTCCTTCGCACCGATATTCCTTGCTGCGGAAAGGGAATCCAGACGGAAGTCGTAAAGATAATTGTCGGTATCGAAACGCCGGAAATGCTTCTCCTGACCGCCTTCATTACTGTCCTTGTCATAGACAATGCCGACAAAACGGACTGTATCGTCGCTCTCGACCGTACGCAACAGGCAATGGCCGAAATAATAGTCCAGATTCTGGTCGGGATCTTCAAGCCCGCCCATCACCACATCCTCGGCATAACCGGTGATGAGGCAGTTGCGGAAAGCCGCATGCTCAAGCGGATAAGGCGCCGACAGCCATTTGTTGGCCAGATAGAGTGCATCGCCTCTTTCGGCCGTCCAGGGATAGAACTGGGCGATCGTGCAATGCAGGAATTCCGTCCACCCGCCGACCACCGACACGCAGTTGCCCTGCGTATTGCTGATCTGTGTATTGCTGACATACGACCGGCAATGGTAAAGTCCCAGACCTTCCCCGCCGATGTTGTGCAGCACGCTATTGGTCAGCGTCAGCTTGGTACGGTCCGTAGCGGAACTGTCGCACCGTATACCGAACGACGCACTGTGGATATCGGCATAATCGAAGGTATTGTCCATGCTGGAGGCGTAAAGGATAATGCCGCCCCAACGCGAAGGCGTATTGTCGTAAGGCAGGTAATCGAACATGTTGTCCGTACGGTCACCGCGGAACACGACCGGCTTTGCATGCGTACCGGCCGCCTTCAGCGTACCCCTTACCAGCAGGTTGGCACCGTCATGGAAATAAAGCTGCACACCCGGATTGAGCGTCAGCGTGGCACCTTCCGCCACAACCAGACTGTCATAGATGACAATCGGACGGACCGTTTCACAAACGGTATCAGCCTGTATGACCTTGCCTCTCCACATATAGGCATCCTGCCCCACTGCGGTCAGGATCACCCGCTGCTGCACACCGCTTTCCAGCATGAACAGCAGCGTATCCGTCATCTCGAAAGGCGCATCCTGCATCCGGGACGGCACGGTCACTTCCGCAAAGACATGAATGCTGTCCTTGCCCCGCACTTCAAAATCATAAGCCCGGGCGCCGCTTTCCGGTTCCAGATAGGTGCCGTCCACATTGACCCTGAAGGGCGTCCTTTCGCCTTTCTGCAAAGAGACCATGGCTATGCGGACACCTTTGTCGTTGGGGTTGTAGACCTGTATCCGGCGCGTACTGGAACCTACTGTCGTGATCACGGTATCAAACCTGATGGTATCCGTCGAGAAACTCAGCAGAGCGCCGGCATCCGTCGTGAATGAATCACTGTCGTCACAGGCCGACAGTCCGGCCAGCACGACATGCAGCACGGCTGCCAGACTGATCAAAGAGAATATTCGGTGCATAACGTGGAGATGTTTTTTTTAGAAAACAGATATTCAGCGGACTAAGCCTTTTCAGGAATCCGTTCCAGAATGGCTTTCAGATGGTTCCATACCTTGGCCACGGTAGGCACAAGCAGACGCTCGTCAGGTGAATGGACACCGCGCAGGGTCGGACCGAACGAAATCATGTCCAGACCGGGATATTTCTCGCTGAAGAGTCCGCACTCCAGACCGGCATGTATGCCCAGCACCTTGGGTTCGGCATCAAAAAGTTCACGGTAAGTCTCTACCGCAATGCGGAGGATCTCAGAATGAGGATTCATCTTCCAGCCCGGATAGCCTTCGCCCACTTCCACTTTGGCACCGGCCAGTTCGAATACGGCCTGAATGGTGTCACTCATATTGTGACGTGCGCTCAGGATACTGCTGCGCTGGCTGCTGTTGACCACGATTCTGTTGCCATCCACCAACTTGATGCTGGCCAGATTGGAACTGGTTTCCACCAGATCGATATCCTGCGACATGGACAGTATACCGTTGTATACGGCCTGCAACGCCCAGATCAGTTTTTGGGCTACACTCCGCTCTACAGCCTGCGGCCGGACTGACTCGCTCTGGAGCAGGAATTCCATGTGCGGTTCCGTCACGCGGTATTCTTCCTCCACATCCGCACTGAACAGATTCCAGTCCACACGGATGCTCTCCTTGTCCTTCATCGGAATGGCGCAGACCGCAGCAGCCTCGCGCGGAATAGCATTGTGAAGTCCTCCGGCCTGGATGTCGCACAGGTAGAGATCATATTTGCGGTAACTCTGATAGAGGAAACGTGAAAGCAGCTTGTTGGCATTCGCGCGTTTCTTATTGATATCATCACCGGAATGTCCGCCGGTCAGTCCCTTGATCTTGATCTCAAAGAAGAAATAACCGGCCGGTGCGGCAATCGGTTCAAAACTGAATTCCGCCTCGGTACGTGCACCTCCGGCACAGCTGACAAAGATCTGTCCTTCATCTTCCGAATCAAGATTGAGCAGATAATCGCCCGACATGAATCCCGGCTGCATGCCGAAAGCACCGGTCAGTCCGGTCTCCTCATCCTTGGTAAAGACACATTCCAGAGGGCCGTGGGGGATATCCTCCGCATCAAGCAAGGCCAGTTCCATGGCGATGCCGATACCGTCGTCGGCACCCAGGGTCGTTCCTTTGGCACGCATCCACTCTCCGTCCAGCTCGGTCTGTATGGCATCCGTCATGAAATCAAATTCCACATCACGGTTTTTCTCGCACACCATGTCCATGTGGCTCTGCAGAATGACCGTCTTACGGTTCTCATATCCCGGCGTGGCAACCTTGCGGATAAGGACGTTACCCACTTCATCCACCTTGCAGTCCAGATGGTGTTCACTGGCAAACTGCTGCAAATAGGCTATCATCTTTTCTTCCTTCTTTGAAGGGCGCGGCACTTTGTTGATCTCCGCAAAGTATCTGAAGACACTTTCCGGATCAAGTTTGATCTGTTCCATATATTCTTACTTAATTTAAAAACTTTTTGTTGCTAAAATTAGTTAAAAGCGCAAGAAGAGTTCAATCACAATCTTTTAAAGTTTATCTTTGCACCACAAATATACATAAAAATGTTGAAGACGCTATTATTAACGCTCATAATTGTTGCAGTGAGCATGTGCTTTCTGGCCATCAAGCTTATACTGAAAAAGAACGGCCGCTTCCCCAACCTCCACATCGGACACAGTGCGGCCATGCGCAAAAGGGGCATTACGTGCGTACAGTCCATGGATGCAGCGGAACGCATAGACAATCCCCACCGCATCGCAGAACATTCAGCAAAGAACAATTAATCAAAACGTATCAAAATAACAATGAAGAAAAGTGTTATCTGCATCAGCCTTCTGGCTGCATTAGGTTTCTCCGCATGCCAGCAACAGGCTCCGGAAGAAAAAACCAACACACAGGCCACGGAAATTCCGGCAGGCGGACTGAAAATAGCTTATGTGGAAATAGACAGCCTCATGTCGCAATATAATTTCTGCAAAGATTACACCCTGCTTATGAACAAGAAGGGAGAAAACATCCGTGCCACACTGGCGGCCAAAGACCGCGCACTGCAAAACAAGGCGGCCGAACTGCAAAAGAAATACGAATCCAACCAGTTCACCACCCGTGACCAGGTGGAACAGGCCCAGATGGCACTGGCCAAACAGCAGCAGGACCTCCAGACTCTGAATGACAGACTGATGAATGACTTCGCTGCCGAACAGGCCAAATACAACACTGCCATGAGAGATTCCATCCAGGCTTTCCTGAAGGAATACAACAAGACCAAGAAGTTCGACTTCATCATCAGCAAGGCCGGCGACAACATCCTGATGGCCAACGCCAAGTATGACATCACGAACGATGTGGTCAAAGGGCTTAACAAACGCTACAAGACCGATCCGTCGGTAGCAGAGAAAATCGGAAAGAAATAATCCGGACGGTTCCGGCAGAAATCATAAAATAAATCCTGATAAGACGGTTGTGCTTCAACATCTTATCAGGATTTGTTGTTTTATTCCATTCACGCCGGATTTGCTCCGTACGAGTCATCAGAGATGACAGAAGAAAGAGACAAACATCGGCATGCTGACATCCAGCAGTATACCGTGGAAGATGGCTACCGGAATCACCTCAGGACCTGAAAAGCGGGTGATGACAGGGAGAACCACATCCATGGAATTGACTCCCGCAGCCGTTATCGGCGCCAGACGACCGAAATATTTCCGGAACAGCGGCGCGCCCACCAGCGACATCATCTCACGGAAAATATTGGCCAGCAAGGCAATCGTACCCAACTCGGTAGCCAGTTTGATACCCATGCTGGCTTCTTTCAGCTGCACAATCAGCACGGAAGACAATGAATAATAGGCAAAACCGCTGCCTACCGCCATACAGTCGAACACACTCCAGCGCGTCAGCAGAAAACTGGCCAGAGCCGAGAATACCAGTGTGCCGACAATAGTGGAAAGCGGAATCAGCAACACCCGCCAGTTGAGCTGGCTGACCAGAGATTTCAGATTGACACCGGAACCGATACTGATGCCGACCTGGAAAATCAGAACGTATAATACGTACAGCGAAACATGATCGCCCGTAAGCAGTTCCGGTCTTAAACCGGCTACACCAAGCAGGCCACCCAAAACAAATACCGCAACAACCAAAAGACTACTTTTCATCCTGACCTCCTTTCTTGAAAAACAAATGACTAACTAACGCCAGTACCAGCAGACTGCCTGCCAGACCGGCGGCAGCAAGCACAAATGCCTGCCAACCGAACTCACCCAAATTCTGAATAAGTTCGCGGTCGGAACCAATCTTCAGACCAAAAATAAACAGCAACAGCAGAATGGTAAGAAAAATACTTTTCTCAACCTTCTTCAACTCCTTGACTGCACGAAACCGGTAGCCAATGAGCACGCCCACCAACATGATACCTATAATAGAAAACATGATTTTCCGTTTTTAATCCGTAAAACAATAATTACCCTTGTTCGCATCAGTTGTTTCCGACCGTACCGGATGACACAGACACTGAAAACCGTACCGTCCTGACGACCCGGAGAACCGTTGAAAAAACGTGAGGAACACCTATACAGGTTTTCTCCACAGGAGAAAATCCATATACGCATTGACCCTCGCTAAAAAGAAAAGGAAATAATAATTCTACGAAATAAAACCGCTGTACCAATGGGCACAGACCTGAGCAAAGTCAGACCGCGAAGAGCTCCGCTGCCTTGCTTCATTCAAATCATATATAGACATACTTCTCATTGATACACCTGAATTTAATAATTGACTATGCAAAGATAATACTTTAAAATACAGCCGCCAAATTCCACGATCCGGCGGCTGATATTTTTATATTAATTTAATTTATTTTAAGCAACAAGAGGGCGTTTACGATTCCCGTGATACCGTCTGACGCTTCAACGGCATGAATATGGGCATGACGAAGATCAGCGCCAGAATGGAAAACAGCAGACCGCCCGACGTGCCGATGGCAAAGGAGAACCAGAACGCCTCCTCCTGACCGTCCCAAAGGAACGGCACCAGACCGAGCACAGTGGACAGCGTGGTCAGAAACACGGGAATGATCTTGTGGTTGTAAGCCTTGACGTAAAGCTGCGACAAGGCCCGTCCGTGACCGGCAGCCCGTTGCTGGTTGTATTCGTTGATGATGTAGATGCCGGCGTTCACCACCAGACCGCTGAGCAGCACCAGCGAAGCAAAACCTCCCGTCCCGAACTTGACGCCCGAGAAGTAGAACGTCAGGAAGGTGCCGATGAACGACACGGGAATGAGCGTAATGATGACAAAAGGCAGACGGAGCGATTCGAACAGGATGGCGCACATGAAATAGATCACCAGCACGATAACCAGAATCAGCCAGTACTGGGTGCCTTCGTCCTGATACCAGTTGGGCGTGGTGTTCAGACAGCGGTAGCCTACCGGAAAACCGGCATTCAGCTCTTCCGTCAGCTCTTCTATGTAGTTGGCGGTATAGTTATAGGATCCCAGCACGTTGAAAACCACTCTCAGCACATACTCCTGGTTTTTCTTGGGGATGCTGTTCTTGGCCTCGCGCCTGTTCATCTCCATGAATGACGGCAGCCACACGTTCCCGCCGGGCGTCCTGACCTGAGTGTGCTCCATGTCCCACACATCGAAACGGTCGGTCTGTGCGGAGCGCAGGCTGATCTCAGTACGCATGAACTCATCCTCATACGGCTCTTCTATCTCCACGCCCGACAGGATCTCACCGAGCGAAGCGTGCATGGCCTCCGGTGTCTGGCCGTAAAGGGCAAAGTTGCGTGGTGAATAGACCATGTAGAGTTCGTCCTCCTGGCGTTCGAAACCCGGCGTCTCGATCACGACATCCATCACACGGTGGTTCTGGCGGAGCCGTGCGCAGATGTCCTCGGCATAGCGGTACAGCACGTTATAGTTGTAACCGGCTATCTCGATCCGGTTCGAACGGTACTGCAAGTTGAGCGAATTGCTGAATCCGCGCTCACTCACGCCTGACGTGCTCCAGTCCGCCCCGCCGATGGAAATGACCTTGCCGATCACCTTGCTTTCGAGCACATAGGGAAACGACGTGTCACGGAATTCGTCCTTGAACTCCACCGTCACGGTAGCGCCCCACCATTCCACTTTCGTTTCGAAACGCCTGATCTGGTCAAACTGCGTGAGGAAGTTCTCCAGTATCTGCACTTTCTCATTGAGTTCGTGTACGCTGCCTCCCAACGGCATCTGCGCACGGATGAGCAGTTTCATCTCCTCTTCTTCCCTGGCATAGGTGTTCCCGTCCAGCGAACCGGCAAACAGCCTCATCGTACCGCCCAACGCCAGACTCAGCGGCTCCTTCAGTTTCTGCTGGAAGAAACGGGAACCGAAAGTCGCGTTGTAAGCCTTCTCGTACCAGGTTTCCGGCGCCTTCTCCTGATAATACACCTGCTCCTTTCCCCAGTGGTCGGGCAAGGCATGGATGGGAATACCGAAAGCCAGTATCAGCAACACGTAATAAATCCATTTGTGTTTCTGCGTGAACCCGATATAGCGGTTATAGAAACGGCTCCACTTCACCAGACGCAACGAACGGCTGACCTGCCGCACGGGCATGCGGCTGCTGTAACCGAACTGCGTCACCAGGGCCGGTACGAAGAACAGGGCCACCAGCAGAGCCACCGTCAGGTTGATGATGATGATCCACGAAAAGTCGTAAAGGTCGCGCTGGATGTACTCAGGCATGAAGAACACGATCACCAGTGAGCCTATGGTGGTCAGCAAGGCGGCCAGGATGGCCAGAAACGCCTTGCGGTTATGGTAGTAGCTGTAGTGGTCCACCATGACGATGGCCGCATCGATGATCAGTCCGAGCGACACGGTGATGCCGGCCAGCGAGAAGGTATGCAGGCGCATGTCGAACACATAATAGGCCATCACGGCCATCAGGATATTGGCAGCCAGCGTAATGGCGATGATGGACAGATACTTCCAGCTCCGCCGCACCAGCCAGACAAAAGTCAGCAGGATGGCCAGCGACATGAGCGTGCGGGTAATCAGTGTCTCCAGTTCCGACTGCTTTTCCTTGGCGGCATCATAGGTAAGGGTCAGATACAGGCCGTCACGCAGTCCGGGTTTCAGTTCCTCAATCTTCTGCCTGATCTGCCGGGAGAGTTCAATCTCGTTGGCATCGGCATCCACGATGATATTCATGTAGATGGTGTTCAGGCCGTTCACCCTGAAATAACGGCCGGGCAGCCTGTCCTTGTATTCAAACGTGGCCAGGTCGTTCAGGTAGATGATTTTCCCGTCCACCGTTTTCAGCGGCATTTCCCCGATCTGGCGCGCAAAGCGCGATGTTTTCAGGTACAGGGTGACACGGCTTTCCTCCCTGTCGGTGTCGGGATACATCACGTCTCCCACGATGTCGGACTTGCCGATGAAACTCCTGATGCCGTCGGCCACGTCCGCCACGGTCAGCCCGTAATTGGCCACGACCAGCGGATCGTAAGTGATCTCCAGATATTTGGACGTGCCGCCGGTCACTTCCACCTTGCGGACATCTTCCCAGGCTCGCACCACCGGCTCCACGTTCTTTTCCATATACTCCTTGATCTGCTCGTCCTTCAGGCTGGAGTTAACCTGATAGGTCAGCAGCGTCCTCACCGTGTTTTCCTGCCGGCCTTCATCCTCGTTCACCACCTCGCCGCCGGAAAGCACCGGATAGGACACGCCCTCAGGCAGTTTTTTCCTCACCTGTTTCAGGAGGGAGGAGATCTCGAATTTCACAGCCGACACATCCGCCTCCTTCTTCAGCACCACGGTCACGCGGCCCGAACCGAAATTGGACAGCGAGGAAACCTCGGCCACTCCCTTCACGGCCGACACCAGTCCCTCGATCCGCGAAGTCACTTCCTGCTCCACCACCTTGGGCGAAGCATTCCGCCAGCCGTAGCTGATGGTCAGCGTCTTGCCCTGACGGGGGCGCGGCGAAGAACCGACATCCACCAGCGGAATCAGGGCCGCCCCGATAATCATCAGGATGATCATGGTGAGCAGCAGGCTGAACGGCGAGATACGGTCTAATATATTGGTATGCTTCCGATTCATTTTCTTTTCCTGTATATCACATAATAAAACAACGGAATGAAGAACAGGCTCACCAGCGTACCGGCTATCATGCCGACAATCAGGGTGAGCGAAAGCGGGAACTGCAACGCCGATCCCATGTCACCCCGGCTGAGGAACGGCAGGATGGCCAGTATGGTGGTCAGCGAAGTCATGATGATCGGTCGCAGACGGCTGTGTCCGCCCCGCCAGATGGCTCCCAGCACGGAACGGCCTTCCGCCCGCAACCGGTTCATCGTGTCGACTTTCAGGATGGAGTCGTTGATGATGATACCGCTCATCACCACGATACCGATCATGGACATGATGTTCAGCGACTCGCCCATGAGCCACAGCACGAGGAACACCCAGAACACGTCGATCACGATCTCCGACAGAATAAGCAGCGGCTGGACAATGCTTTCGAACTGTGCCGCCAGGATGAAATACAGCAGGGCTACCGCCACGGACAGCACCAGTACAAGTTCCCAGATCATCTCGCGGCTGGAATAGTAGTTGCCGGAGAAAGAGGCGGAATAACGCGGGTCGGTCTTCACGAAGTGTTCCGTAAAGTCCACCACCTGTTCCACTGTCCGGTCATCGGCCTCTATCCGGACCGGATAATAGTCGCCGCCGTTGCCCGAATACAGGCGTTTGAAATCCTCGCCCTGCGTCTCCTGCACCAGATAGCTCAACGGGATCTCTACTCCTTCTGTGTTGCGCACCGTGTTCTGCAGCAGTTTCCGTCCGTCCACGTCCGGCTCACCGATAATGACCGGCAGCGAGCGGGCACCTTCGTTGATGGCATACACTTCGTTCTGGTTCACCAGCATCTTCAGCCGGTCGAGCAGCGTAGCATACGGCACATGATACAGTGCCATCTGCTCCGTGTCGGCCATATACTGTATGTTGCGGTCGGACACGACAGGCTGTATGGCCAGATCCGGGAAGTGCCGCGAGAGCGTATCAAGGAACGCGCGTGCCTGCCTGACATCCGGTCGGCCGCCGTCCTGGCGCTGCAGACGGATTTCGAGGTCCGGCTCCTCGCTGGAGAATATCAGGTCGAAGATATTGCCTGACACGCCGAAATCCACCGTTCCGCGGGGATAGTGGGCTTTCATGTAAGCCTTGATGTCGTGTTCCACCTGACGGAGCGTCTCGCCGTCCTCGGTCTGGAAATACACCACGGCCTCCGAAGTCGTCAGGTCCTCCGTATGCGAAAGGACAAAGTCCTGCACGCCGATCATGGACGTTGACGTCTGGATGCGGCTGTCCACCTGCTTCAGGATCTCGCCTACCCTGCGGTCGTTCTCGTCGACGGAGATTCCCGCGTTCCAGTCTATCTTCATCAGGGCGTCGCGGTGCTCCATATACGGCAGACGCTCTTTCTCCAGATGGCCGTAGATCAGGAATATGGCCGGTATGGCCGCCAGAAAAGCCAGGATGCTCTTCACCGGATGGCGCAGTACCCATCTGATTCCTTTCTCATAGGGCGCATAAAAATCAAAATGGAACTTGCGGTCGAGGATATCGCCGTCCGGACTGACCGTCCGTTTCTTATACAACACCATAAAATATACCGGGATGACCAGCACAGCCACAAAGAGCGAGGCGAAAAGGGCTATCGTCACGCCCATGGCCTGGTCATAAAACAGCGCGCCGGCTATGCCGCTCAGAAAAATCAGCGGCACGAATACCGAACAGGTGGTCAGCACGGAACTCAGCATGGGCGTAAACACCTCATTGGTGCCTTTCACGATGGCGTCCGGCAATGTCCTTCCCTGCCGCCACCGCTGCATGATATTGTCGACGACGATGATGGAGTTGTCCACGATCATGCCCACTCCCAGAATCAGACCGGACAGCGAGATGATATTGAGCGAAATGCCCAACAGATGGAAACTCAGCAGCGTCAGGATCAGCGAAAGCGGGATGGTGATGATGATCAGCAACGGCAGCCGCCAGTCTTTCATGAACAGGAACAGCACCAGACAGGCCAGCAGGGCACCCACATAAAGGTTCTGCTTCAGGTTGTCGATGGAATAAGTCAGCAGGCTGGTCTGGTCACGGGTCAGGTCGAAATTGATGTCAGGATACTCCTTTCTCAGGTCCTCCACCAGTCTGGTGATGCTCGCCTGCAGGTCCTCCATCTGCGCGTCGTTCTGCTTGATCACCGCCATGGTCACGGCATTATGCCGGCCATGCCTTACCAGACCGACCCTCGAAGCCAGTTTCTCCTCTATCCGGCACAGGTCCTTGAGTTGCACCAGTCTTCCCTCGTGGTTGATATAGATGTTCTCGATATCCTCTCTGGTGAGCAGCTGCGAGTCGAAATGGATGTTGTAGCGGTAAAGCCCGTCCACCACCGAGAGTGCCCCCAAGGTGATATTGTTGGCCTGTATGGCTTTCGAAAGGGTTTCCACATCCATTCCCATGGAAAGCAGCTTGTCCTCGTCGGGGATACAGATGATTTCCGCCCCCGTCGTGCCGGACAGGTCCACCATGGCCGTCTGCGGAAGCTGTTCGATACGTTTGCTGACGATGTTGCGCGCGAACTCGCCCAACTGCGAAAACCGCATGCCGGCGCGGGGCAGGCTGCCGTCCTTGCCGGAAGGTTCATCCTTGAGCGAGAGGTCGAGATAGAAGGCCGGAATATCCATGGCGCTGGCCTTGATCACCTTGGGTCTTTCCAGTTCCTTGGGCATGTGGGTCATGGCCCGGTCTATCTTCTCGTTCACTTCTATGAAGAGCAGGTCGATACGGCTACCCGGCTCAAACGACAGGTAGATCGTGCCGGCATCCATCTTCGATTCGCTGTGTATGTCCTTCAGTCCGGCCACCTGCATCAGCTGGTTGCGCAGCGGCGTGACCACCCTGCTGTCGACCTCATGCACCGAGGCGCCCGGACAGGTCACCTGCACCGTGATTTGCGGGATGTCAATGTCCGGCATCAGGGATACGGGAATATATTTGAATGAGATACAGCCGATGACGATAAAGGCGATTAGGCACATTGTCACGGCAATCGGCCGTCTGATCAGATTGCGTACTATCATCTTACTCTCCTTTTTGCGTTTCGGACTGTGCTTTCTTGCGGCGCGGAATCACCTCCGTACCGTCGGCCAGGTTCAGGTTGCCTGACGTAATGACCACGTCGCCGTCGGCGATAGTGGTTTCTTTGCGTTCGCATCCGGTGACGGCATACGAACTGATGTTGGCATACACCACGTCCACATACGTCCATACGGCACGGCCTTCCTGGTAACGGAACAGGACATGGTAGCCGTCACGCATCACCACGGCATCCTTCGGAACCACGAACATGTCCGGCACGGACTTGTCGATGACCACCTTCACGTTCATGCCTTCCATCAGCAGGCCGCCACGGTTGCGGATACGCGCCCGGACCATGACCTGTCCTTTCTCGTCGATGGACGGATTGATCTCCACCACGCGTCCTGTAAAGACCTCGTTCTCCCTTACGAAAGGCGATACCGTCACGTGCTGTCCGATCCCCACCGACTGGAGTTCGGCCTCCAGGATGCTGAATTCCACATCGAATGAGGAGTCGTCTATCAGCGTGCAGAATTTCTCCTTCGGCTGCTGGTAAAGCTTGCAGTCCATGTCAGCCACCCTGCCGCTGAAAGGCGCGTGCAAGTCGCAGCGTTCCAGGTTCAGCCGGGCCGTCTGCAAGGCGTATTCGGCAGCCGTATAGCCCGACGTGATCTTCGCCCGTCGGAGGATCTGCTCCGGCACGTTCTCCTGCCCGTCGTCATAACCCTGTCCGATCAGTTTGTCCACGAGTTCCACCCGTGCCTTCTCCATATCCTGTTCCGCTTTCTCCAGTTCCCTTTTGGCATCGCATTTGTCTACGGAGGCCAGCAGGTCACCTTTTTTCACGGCCGTACCGTTTTTCACGTAGATGGCGTGCAGCACGCCGCCGGTCGGCATGGCCAGTTCGCTCTTGGCGACGGCCCGCAGCTTGCCGTTGCATTTGATCTGCTTGTTGAACACCACCTTATGCAGTACCATGGTATCCACGAAGTTCTCATTCAGTTTCTGCACGGCGGTCTCCATGGTCTGGCTCTCCCCGTCTTCGTTTCCAGTCTTGTCTTTACAGCCGCACAAGGCTCCGCATACCGTCAGCCATACCATTCCGGCTCCTATAATCCGTCTCATATCTGTCATCAGTTTATTAAGTCGTTAAAGTTTACTTCGATGTTCTCATTTCTGATAAAGTCGTACAACGTCAGTTTCTGGATGCCGTAATAATCCGTCCAGAAGGACTGGAGCTGGCTGATATACTGATGCTGTGCGCTTTCATACTCTTCCTGTGCCGTATTGAGATCCGTCACGGTGACAGATCCGTTTTCAAAACGTTTTTTCATGATGTCATAACGTTCGGCCGCTATGTCCTGCGCCCTCAGCGAGGTACGGCACTGTTCAGCCTGGTTGTTGAACTGCATGACTCTGGTCCGCACATCGTGGGCAAACTCTATATTGGCCTGTTCTATCTGCGTTTTGGTGATCTCCACGTCAGTCCGCGCCATCCTGACCTTGCCCCGTCCAAGCCCCCAGTCGTACACCGGGATGGTCATGGTCAGTCCCACGGTCTCGTAATCCTTCAGGCTCCGGTAAACGGCAGGGAAGTCATTGGCCGACTGGCTCAGTCCGACCTTTCCCCTGAATTCCACCTGAAGGCCCCTGCTGGCTTTAGCCTCGGCCAGCGCCCTTTGTGACTCCAGCAGACTGAGCTGCTGGGCGATAAGGTGCGAGGAGTTGTCCCATGCCTTTTCCAGCACGGTTTCCGCGTTCATCTCTATTTCCGGCATATAGTAAGGCGGCAAGAGCTCTATGTCCTGATAATCCACAATACGGAGATAAGAAAACAGTTCGAACAGTCGGGTACGGAGTGTCAGGCTGTGGCTGTTGACGTTCATCTTGGCGTTCAGGAGCGAAAGTTCCAGCTGCAGGAGCTCGCTTTTGGTCGTCGTACCCAGTTCGAGCCTCTTTGTGGCTATTTCGAACAGATGCTGCCGGTCTTCGTAGTCCGCCACGCTCTGCCGGTAGTTTTCCTGTGCCGAAAGGACCGTAAAAAACAGGTTCGTCACATTGATGGTAATGTCCTGCATGCTCTCAAGGTAGGCCCGTTGCGCGTTTTCATATTCCAGCGGCGCCGTTTTCTTTCTCCATTTCAGGGCATTGTAAGCCCTGATGGGTTGCGTGTAGTTCAATATCAGCGGCACGGAATTATAGGTTTGCAAGTCATAGCTGAACTGGTCGAGCCTCGACAGCGACGACTGCAGCGAAAGCGTTCCGCCCAAGAAAGGAATGTTCTGGTCGATGGAGAGGGTCAGGTTATTGGTCAGCGAATTGTTGTCCACATAGGATATCCGTCCCGTATCCGGATCGCGGGCCTCCACAATCGAACGGTCAAAATTCATCACCCCGCCCGAAAGGTTCAGCGAAGGCAGAAGCTCCGCCTTGTAGGAACGGAAGTTCCAATACTGTCCCAGGAAACTGTAGCGGGCCACCTGCGCTGCATAAGAATCCCTTTTGGCAATTTCGATCGCCTCCGTCAGCGACAGCTTGCGCGCCTGCCCTGTCGTGGCTGCAGCTTCCACCGTCCCATAACAGACGATGGTCAGACAAAAAGTCCTTAGTAACCTATTTTTCATAATATTCCGATTTTCCTTTGTTATTAATGATTAATGAGTTGCCATGCTTCGGCTTTCATCTCCCTGACAGCGGGTGAATCCACCTTGGGCTTCAGCGCCACGATGCGTCTTGCCGTCTGCCTGGCCTTGTCCGTACATCCCACCGACTGATAAAGCCCCATCAGCCGGTAAAGCGGATAAAGACGGTCCGGCAACATGTCGAAGGCCTTGGTATAAGCCTTTTCGGCCTCCGCCGGTGCGCCCAGCGCCCTGTAATTGTTTCCGATCAGGACATGGAACATCGGGTCACAGCTGACCATCGTGCCCTGATGCAGGACTGCGTTACTGTCATTATGACGTCCCACTGCCTGCAAAGCCTTTCCAAAAGTAAACAAAAAATCCGGACTGGCATACAAATCCTTATACATTTCTTCATAATCATCCAAAAAAGCTGCATCCTGTATGCCGCTGATCCGGCGAAAGGATTCATATACGGCCACCTTGTGCGCCATACCGGCCGACAGATCCCAGATCCAGACCATGGCCACCACTGCCGGCGGCAAGGCCACCGCTTTCTTCCACCAGCGTCCGGGAACTGTCCCCGCCGCACCGGAAACGGCCATTGCCAGCCATCCGGCAGCCATCAGCCGGAAAGGCCATAACGCAAAAGGATAGGAAAACTGCGAAGCCACCAGCAACACCAGCCAGCCTGCGGCCGTCACCTCGCCGCGACGCCATAAGGCGGCCAGGCTCCATACACCAAGCCACAGCGCAGGGACAATCCCCGCCAGTCCTTGTTCCACCGCCACGCCCAACAATCCGTTGAACGCAAACTCCGGACTGCCTGCCACCCCCGCCAACGGCGAACCGGGACGGGCAGCAAAGAAGGCCGCCTGAGCCTCGCCATAAGCATGGACATAGCAGCCCAGTCCATGCCCCGTAAGCCAGGCTTCCGTCCAGGCCCGCCCGGCTACGGCTGTCATCAGCCAGCGGCCGTCGGCCGACCCTTGCTTGAGAAAGTAAACCGCCACGCCTGCCACCGCCGCTACCGCTACGCCTGCAAGTACGGCCCGACGGTGGCGGTGCCACAACAGGCAGACCACGGCTATGGCCAAAGCCAGCCAGGCCGTGCGGCTCCACGTGGCCACCAGCACGGGAATACCCACGACGGTCAGTGCGCCTACGCTCCATATCCCGACCTTTCCCCACCGGCCATACCCGGTACGGTCTTTTACAGCCCTGTACCACAGGGCAACGGCCACGGCCAGTACCACGGCCACAAAAACAGCATACGGGCCGGGATTGAAAAAAGTGCCTGTCACACCGAACAGATGATGCCGGGAAGCTTCACACCCTGCCAGTTGCATGCCCCCCTTCCAAAGCTCATAACCGCCGGCCAGACATAACCCGATCCTCCAGATGCGGGTAAAGGCCCGACCGCAATATGGAACAATCAGCCGCAACGACATATAGGCCACCATCATGGCTGTAGCCTCACCGTAGACCTCCGCAGCCGGAAAGGACGGCAAAAAGAGGAAATTCAGCGAAACGGCAACCCACCAGAACAATGCCATGCCGTCAGCCCAATGCAGGCGTGGCAACCGCCGGCCAAGACAGACCGCCGTCATGGCCAGGACCGCCAGTACCGCCACCGCCCGATAGCCCCAAACGTCTGACACGGAAGGAGCCGGATCCGTCCGACATACGACAGGACCGCACAGCGTTGCCACCGTTGCCGCCGCCATGACATATCTTATCCTATTATTGTATGGTTCCTTATTCATATCATTGTCTTTAATATCGGATACCGGACAAACAGACTTGTCCCTTATTCATCAACCGTCAGTTTGAGTCCGCGGCGTTCCTTCCGTTCGCGTCCCGTTGCAGGATGGTGCGACTCCACTACCCGATCCACCACACCCACGATGTATTCCTCCGGCACGAAACCCCAATAGCGCGAATCCTTCGAGCCATAAGCCATGTCGCCGCATACGAAATAATAGTTCTTTTGGAAATGGTAATACGGCATGGGCCGTCCGTCCGACAGACATTGGCCATGCCCTCTGTCCCATGTCAGCCTACGCCCCGTCTCCCACTCTATTGTCCGGCGATAGATTTCCACCTTGCGCCAGTCGTCCATCCGCAGAATGTCTCCCCTGCGCGGCACGTACACCGGCGGAATGTTCTTGATGGTATAGCCCAATACCGACCATTCCACCAGGATATTGCGCATGGCATACCACGGTATCAGGCTGTCGGGCGTTTCCTCCAAACGGCGTTGGGCCTCCGGAAGTCCCAGCACACCCTCATAACGGCTGTTCACCGGACGACTGTGTACGAAAGATATCGTGTCGCCCGGCAAGGCCACCACGCGCTTCACGTACACGTAATTCATCTTGAACCCGATACGCCCCTTGTCATTGACGGGATAGTTGAACACCACGATATCATTGTAACGCAGGCCGCGCCGACCCCGTGTGCGGACGCTCTCCATCCGTCCGTCCGTGAAGTCCAGCGACGTGTAGAGCCGCGCCCCGAATATCGTCTTGTCCACCCGCACCTTGTCGCCCGGAAGCAACGTGGGCGACATCGAGTCCGACGGGATGATGAACGTATCGGCCATCAGGGCGCGCCAACCGTAGTGTACCGCCAGGACCAGGATCACAACGCCCCAAACGGCGCATAAGGCGTACACCGACTTACAGACTATGTTCCACGCTTTCATCGGCCTTATCCTTTCGCTCTATGATACACACCCCGGCCGTCACAGCAAGTCCCAGCACCAGACAGAAGGCATACCGCCACAACACCCCTTCGTCGCTCTTCATCAGATCGCCGGCCGTCGCTTCCCGTTCCGGACGGAACACTGACAGGTTGCGCTTGGCACGTACGATGCCTCCGTCCACCACCACAAGGCCGGCTTCCGCACGCAACAGCGACTTCAGCGTCACCTTGTCCGTATAATAGGTATCCAAACCGGTCCTTCCGTTCATACCCGGAAGTGTCCACAGGCAGAGGGCAATCCGCCCTGCTTCCGCCTCGGCACGCAGGCCATAGAGTTTGCGTATCTCATCTTCCACGAGTTCATGTGGTGTGACTACGGCCACCAAAGGTCTTTCGCGGGATACCTCCAACAACGAGTCTGTGACCTCTTCATACTCACTGTCGTACACCCCAAAACCTGGAATTTCAGACAAGTCAGCCCCACGGCCGAAAGGCAGGAAATCCACCGGAGGCAACCACACCGCCGAGTAAAGGGGTATGGCCAGGGAGAATACCGCACAACAGGAAACCGTGCGCCATCCTTGCAGACCAGCCCAAGACTCCGTCCGCACGACCCGCAGATGCCAGAGAGCTAATGCCAAAAGTGCCACATTCTTCAATAAGGTGGCTTCATGTCCCAACGTGAAAGCCTCGCCAAAACAGCCACAGTCCTGCACCGACATCCCCATGGGCGAGAAAGCCAGCCAGGCCGTCAGCGCAGTAAAGGCAGACATCACCGCCACCGCACACCAGGCCACGGCCTTACGGAACATGCCTGTGAGCAGAAGCAGCCCGAGGCACAACTCCCCGGCACAGAGACACACGGACCATGCCAAGGGATAGTCGGCCACAAAGCCGCTCCAGCCCCATACGCGGAAATATTCCGACAGTTTCAACGACGTGCCGTAAGGATCCACGCCTTTCAGCCAACCGGAGACTACAAAGCACATAGCCAACAGCAGGGAAGGGATATGACGGAGGATGGGTTTCATATTATTCTCGTTTGCCTAATTTTTCTTCCACGATTTGCCAGAACATTTCCTCGATCTTCTCGTTTTCCAAAGGATTCCCGACCAACAACACGTTGTTGTTTTCATCCAATAGAAAAGTGTGAAACATTGGATTACGCGGTAAATGGGGATTTGAACGTTCAAATATGCCAAGTGTGTCTATATAAATGGGATATTCAGGCGCATACGTCCTTACCGTCCAATCAAAGCCAAGCCGATCTTCAGTAGAAGGAGAAAAAATAAAATAAAACTTCAAATCCTCTCCATACATCCCAACTTTTCGTAACAGTTCATCCCATTTATACATTTCACTCAATTTACAAGATGAACAAACCAAAGAGTCTGCATATACAACCCATTGAAAAGATGGAGCGTTTATTTCAGAATCAACCTCCTGCCCTCTCTCTACGTACTCCATACTATCCAAACATAAAGTAATAATCTGAGACTGAAATGCCTCTAATTCCCCTTTTACTTGTCCTTTCTTGCTACAAGAGAAAAAGAGAATACTAGAAAACAAACTCGCTAATATGTATTTCAAGACCATGGAATTCATTATTAAAGACTAAAGAAGGTAGGGGTATTTAAAATACCCTCTACCTATTTTCACAAAAAGAATTTTATTTCACCGTATAAAACAATAAAACCCAATTCCCTTCTTTAATACTATTTTCAACTTGATGATCAGCACGCCTAAATCCTTTTCGAACCAATTCATCATATATATCATATCCAGGTATCACACTTACAAATTTATTTTGATAGCATGAAATTGGTGACAACATAGCATTACTCCAATTTTTTGCGTCATCTGAAGGATTACGGTAAAACATTGAATCTTTTCTACAATAAAGATAATTCTCTGAAAATTCACCTTCTACAACCTCCATTGCAATATAATTGCTACAAAAGAAAGGAACTCCAGCCAAATAATTATAGCTTCCTTGCTCTACTTTCTCTGTATCAAATCTATGCTCTTCAGGGATTTTATTCTCAAAGTCAATACTTACACAAGTATAGTTCTCTGGATTCTCCTTTGGAAATATTGTAACTCCGTCAAATCTCCATGAACTGAAGTAAACATTATCACCATAATTGGTAAAATAGCGAATATAACCTATCGGCTCTGAATAATTTTCATCATACGGAAGTAGACCTGTAATGACATTGAACTCGTTATCTGTTATATAAATAAGGTACTTACTCTGTTTTTCTTTCAAATTGCCTCCACTATTAGGAACAAAAGTTAACAAAAATTTTCCATCTGAAAGAGTTGCTATATCCCATGCCACAATGGACAAATCTTTTTTACCCTTATATTCCCCTGTATAAGCATCATAAAGATAAACTTTACGCCGATAATTATCCAATATGTATATATTGTTTTTATCTACAGTAAAATTCCTTATTTCTTGATATTCCTCCTCTCCATTTCCAAATTTGTTAAGGACAAAGTTCACATTTCCACTCATGTTGCATACGGTAATTTTACGAGTTCGAAAATCGCCTATATACATCATTCCGTTTTCACACAACATTTTATCAATATTGCGAAACAAGGCCTCTTGCGTAAGTTTTAAAGGAAGATAAGTAACAGAATCCACACAATCTGAAATACTTCCCATTTCCTGTTTCTCAAAATCTAAAACCTCAGTAATTTTTATAATTCCATCCTTTTCAGACTTTTGAGAACAGGCAGCAAAAAGCACCACACATATAAAAAAAATTATTCTTCTCATAATAGATCAGCTCTTACCTGTGTACAGGACATTTTCTGGTATCACACCCACTACCTCCACCTGGACAAGTTACAATTTTGGCTCGACATTTTTTCAAACCTCCAAGAGATACTCCACAGTCAAAAATAACTTGGTATCCATTAGGATACTCATAAGAGCCTTCACCCGAAGTTGCCAACGCCTCCGCATTCGCCAACAACAAATCACTTTCACTCGCTCCATTATACGCATCATAAGTGCGATACCCGGCATAAGCAGACAAGCCCAACACCACTGCGCCCATCAAAGGCGCAAAGAATTTCTTTTTCATTGCTTTTAAAATTTTTAAATTATACCCTTTGCAGATTTCGCGGCTTCATTCTCTTTTGTGCCGACCACCTGTGTGGGATTCGGCACAAAGGAAATACAAAATTTTCATAAACCAACGTCTACAAGCGTCTTTTTTCGTCTGCAATTTTGAAGACATCTGTCTACACGGCGTTTCATCCTTATTATCAATAAATTAAGACTATCTTCTACATTGCATCTACGAAGTATCTACAGAACGTCTACACGATTTTCATGCTGAATTTTATGTTCTATTCTTTCATTCCAAGCCATAACGGATCTTGAAAAGCGAGAAACAAAGGTCAGAAAAGGTATGAAACAGTCATGGAATATTGCTTCTGACCGGATAGAGACACTCCTGACCACACACGCTAATACTCCGACTGATTCAACGACATGCCGATCCACGCCCTTCAGCCTGCAGATGGACCAAAATACATCATCAATGGCATTTCTTCTGACAGGATAGCGGACATTCTACATGGATGTTGCCACAACCTCTTCTACAGATCCTTATGAGAAGTATATACCAGGCAGATACGTCCGGAAGTATCACTGACCACATCAAAAGGCATGGATTTCAACGCCAGACGGGTAGAATATTTTATGTTTCTTATTTTAGTCTTGCTGCACCCCAGTTTTTCACATAGTCCGGATTGAAACAACTCATTGAACTTTTCCAATGACAAAGCATGATCTTCCTTACGTAACAAGGCATCCAGAAACACGGCAACGCGAGGAGGGATCTTGACCACATCGCCTTCATAAGACACATATCCATCGGACATATTGACCAATAAAGAAGAGAAAACGGAAGGCGACGGCTCTCGGGCAGATGCACCGGAGCCTTCTTCATCCGTTAATTTTAAAAGTTCCAAACGGCCAACCAGAGAACGCCAGAAAATAACAGCGGTCAGCACCAACAGGCCGATCATGGAAACACAAAAAGCATACAGCAGCTTAAGATGAAGCCCGTCCACCCGGCAATCTTCCGTAAGCGTCAGGTTATGACGCAACGGATAATCATGCCATTCTTTCAGCATAAGGAAAAAAAATATAAATTCACACAGCCACAACACGCCCCATAAAGCCGGGGCCTGCATCAGTTTTAAAACCGGTTTGCTTAATCTTATCATAATTTGACGAATTGATTATTACCAGAATTTTTGTTTACCATTCTCATATTCGAATATACGTTCGTCCACACCGCGCGAACGGTTTCTGAGCAGCAAGAGAGCATCAAGTGGTATGTCGCGGTAGAGAAGCGAATCCGACTGCGCCACCTTCACCCCGGCTGACTTCCACTCACCACCGTCACACACGAACAGTTCGTATGTGTCGCCAGGACGGACAAAGTTATCGCGGTGACGTGGAGTGTAAGCCACACTGCCCACGGCTTTCTTCACACCTAAATCCAATCCTACCCAACCGTCGTAGAGTGTAGGATAACCATACGAAGTCGTCAGATCGCCGTCCATAGCCTTGAAATAAGACCATTCGCCGTATGCTCCACGCTCAGGACCGATTATGCGGCCCTGCAAGGCAGAACCGTCGGGAGCACGGAACGACACTTCCGCCACATTGCAGTAACCCTTGTATGGGCCAAAATAGCGGACGTAACGGTAACGCTTCGTCGTGTCAGTACGAACCACCGTGCAGAGGCGGGACGGAGTCTCGTCGATGAGATAAAGCGTATCACGGTGGAGAAAGTCGGGCGTGTCGCTGCCTTCAAACACACCACCGACCATGCGTCCGAGGTAAAATTCGCCGATCATGCCGAACTTGCTCAACAACACGACATCCCCTTTACGGTTTCCGGGAGAATGAAAAGTCAAAGCCCCGGTTTCCTTATCCATCACAAAAGGATGGGACACAGTATGCATGCTCCCTGAGGTTTCATCATAAACGGCCAGACAATATACCGTACCTCCATGACAGTCAGGAAAACAGGCCTCGCGGCCGTCATAGGCTATACAAGCCACCGGTTTCCACTCCAGGCGAGTTGACATGCAAAGGTAAAGAGGATTTCCCTTTTCCACGGGAACTGTCAGCCTGCTGTCCGGAACGCGTACAGCAAAGGTTTTCTTCCGGGCATACACTTTGGTGACATCCTCAAAACAGGGATAACCGAACCGGGGATGGCGGCTTCCAGGAGTCCCGGGAATACTCTCGGCCAAAGAGCGGTTCAGACTGAAACGCTGGCGGAATACCTTGCCATACACGTCACCGTAGTCTTCGGGTTTACCGAGACGCTGGCGCCAATAAAACAGCGAGAACCACCACGTCTTCCCATGAGGATCCACAAAGAAGTTCCAATAATGGTCCACGTTGTTGTCGCCACGCAAAGGCAGTTCCTCCACGCCGCAGGGAATACCCAAGGCACGGAACACGTAAACAGCCATGTGACAGAGGTCCAAACAACTGCCGGACTTCCATTCAACGATTTGCGGCCCGATATGCACCTCACTGCCCATCTGCCCCGTAAAACGGTAAGGCGATTTGAAAAGACTGTCAAGCAGGATATCAGCCACATAGGCCGGGTCTTCTATCCTCGGATCATCAAGATGCCGTTCAATGGCTGGCATGAACTCATAATAGAGTTTCTCACGCCAAGGCTCCAGCTTTTCGTTGCCTACACGGTAAGGCAATATGTACTCACAAAACTGGGCGAACGAAATATTCTTTCCCCACGGCTGTTCACGCCATACCTTGAATGCCCATTCTATATTACGCACCAGATAGCCGGGATCAATATAGGTATCTTTCTTCCAGCTGACTTTACGTACACCAGACGTGCCATACAGGCTGAAAGCGGAATCCATCGCCTGCTGGTAACTGTAGCGACCGGTAGCAAACAGTCCGTAGGCCGTATACAACCCGCGCATGTCGGCACTGTCCACCCCCGTATGATAACCCAAATTGTCTATCAGGAAAAGGGCTGCCGCGTGCTTCAGGCTGTCTCCTTCATACATTTTCAGCACAGCTTCCAGACCGGGATTGGCTTCCAATATGGTCGACCGGACCTTTTCCACATCATAGTTATCAGCCTTTTTCGGCAAGCTTAACAACAGACCTGCTGACGTGCATGCCACCACACTCATTCCCAAATACCATATCTTATGGTTTCTCTTTTCTCTTTGTTTCATACATTTATTTTTATGGATTTTATGATATATACGAATGAGAAGCAGATTTCACGCAAAAAAAACACCAATCTTAACATATATTAACAATTTGACAACTATAGAACGGCACTGCAATATCTCTTTAATAATAGTTTGTTAAAAATGAGCCAAACCCAATCGGGTTTGGCCGTAAATAAAATGTGTTCTTTGAAAAGTCTGTCAATAAAAAGTGTATCTTCTTCAGTCCCAGACACGTAAAAAATCGTTCAGGCATGTAAGGCAGACATCACCGCCACCACACACCAGGCCACGGCCTTGCGGAACATGCCTGTGAGCAGGAGCAGCCCGAGGCGCAACTCCCCGGCACAGAGACACACGGACCATGCCAAGGGATAGTCGGCCACAAAGCCGCTCCAGCCCCATACGCGGAAATATTCCGACAGTTTCAACGACGTGCCGTAAGGATCCACGCCTTTCAGCCAACCGGAGACTACAAAGCACATAGCCAACAGCAGGGAAGGGATATGACGGAGGATGGGTTTCATATTATTCTCGTTTGCCTAATTTTTCTTCCACGATTTGCCAGAACATTTCCTCGATCTTCTCGTTTTCCAAAGGATTCCCGACCAACAACACGTTGTTGTTTTCATCCAATAGAAAAGTGTGAAACATTGGATTACGCGGTAAATGGGGATTTGAACGTTCAAATATGCCAAGTGTGTCTATATAAATGGGATATTCAGGCGCATACGTCCTTACCGTCCAATCAAAGCCAAGCCGATCTTCAGTAGAAGGAGAAAAAATAAAATAAAACTTCAAATCCTCTCCATACATCCCAACTTTTCGTAACAGTTCATCCCATTTATACATTTCACTCAATTTACAAGATGAACAAACCAAAGAGTCTGCATATACAACCCATTGAAAAGATGGAGCGTTTATTTCAGAATCAACCTCCTGCCCTCTCTCTACGTACTCCATACTATCCAAACATAAAGTAATAATCTGAGACTGAAATGCCTCTAATTCCCCTTTTACTTGTCCTTTCTTGCTACAAGAGAAAAAGAGAATACTAGAAAACAAACTCGCTAATATGTATTTCAAGACCATGGAATTCATTATTAAAGACTAAAGAAGGTAGGGGTATTTAAAATACCCTCTACCTATTTTCACAAAAAGAATTTTATTTCACCGTATAAAACAATAAAACCCAATTCCCTTCTTTAATACTATTTTCAACTTGATGATCAGCACGCCTAAATCCTTTTCGAACCAATTCATCATATATATCATATCCAGGTATCACACTTACAAATTTATTTTGATAGCATGAAATTGGTGACAACATAGCATTACTCCAATTTTTTGCGTCATCTGAAGGATTACGGTAAAACATTGAATCTTTTCTACAATAAAGATAATTCTCTGAAAATTCACCTTCTACAACCTCCATTGCAATATAATTGCTACAAAAGAAAGGAACTCCAGCCAAATAATTATAGCTTCCTTGCTCTACTTTCTCTGTATCAAATCTATGCTCTTCAGGGATTTTATTCTCAAAGTCAATACTTACACAAGTATAGTTCTCTGGATTCTCCTTTGGAAATATTGTAACTCCGTCAAATCTCCATGAACTGAAGTAAACATTATCACCATAATTGGTAAAATAGCGAATATAACCTATCGGCTCTGAATAATTTTCATCATACGGAAGTAGACCTGTAATGACATTGAACTCGTTATCTGTTATATAAATAAGGTACTTACTCTGTTTTTCTTTCAAATTGCCTCCACTATTAGGAACAAAAGTTAACAAAAATTTTCCATCTGAAAGAGTTGCTATATCCCATGCCACAATGGACAAATCTTTTTTACCCTTATATTCCCCTGTATAAGCATCATAAAGATAAACTTTACGCCGATAATTATCCAATATGTATATATTGTTTTTATCTACAGTAAAATTCCTTATTTCTTGATATTCCTCCTCTCCATTTCCAAATTTGTTAAGGACAAAGTTCACATTTCCACTCATGTTGCATACGGTAATTTTACGAGTTCGAAAATCGCCTATATACATCATTCCGTTTTCACACAACATTTTATCAATATTGCGAAACAAGGCCTCTTGCGTAAGTTTTAAAGGAAGATAAGTAACAGAATCCACACAATCTGAAATACTTCCCATTTCCTGTTTCTCAAAATCTAAAACCTCAGTAATTTTTATAATTCCATCCTTTTCAGACTTTTGAGAACAGGCAGCAAAAAGCACCACACATATAAAAAAAATTATTCTTCTCATAATAGATCAGCTCTTACCTGTGTACAGGACATTTTCTGGTATCACACCCACTACCTCCACCTGGACAAGTTACAATTTTGGCTCGACATTTTTTCAAACCTCCAAGAGATACTCCACAGTCAAAAATAACTTGGTATCCATTAGGATACTCATAAGAGCCTTCATCATCACTTGCCAACGCCTCCGCATTCGCCAACAACAAAAATCTATTCAAAGGCATAGTCTAACACATGAAAATCATTATCCATGGGGGTACGGAATATGACTCGCTTATTGATTGGGTCATAGACCATCTCTGACGCAATAATGTCTATACTAATTTTCCTGACAGGATTTCCATCATAATCATAGACTTCTATGGAAGATGTTCCTGAAAGCTCTGATGTCCGTACGTCTCTTTGGGATAAAAGATAAATATAGTCTCGACATATTACATCTGTATAATATACGTCTTTCCTGTTTTTGTCATCACCGTCACCCTGCATAATTAATCCGGGAATCACATGATGGGAATCTGACAAAGATGAAATCATAAAACGATCGATGCGTTGAAAAGCAAAAACTGCATGATCATCTGTCACGCCATACGAAAAATCACGTAAGAGCGCATTCCTGTTTTCATCACTATCTGAAAAACTGAGTGAATCCACGGATGCCAATGTTTCAATATCCGCAATTTTCCATGACACTTCCTTTGGACTATGCGTGATATATGCAAAAGCAGAAGATGAAACAGGCTTTACGGAGTTTAAAGGGATTTGGGCAACCAGGTCTTTCTTTTTTTGAATGGCATACAGGCTATCCTTCTTTACTACATCATAAATACCCAATCGCACATTGTCAATAACTGTGTATACGCTCTCGTCCCTTGGTATCAGATGGGGGGAGATCCATTCATTTTCCCCGTTTCCTGTGCGACCGAACTCACCGATCACTTGAAAATTCGTAGTATTGAACACGTAATAAGACGGATGGTCTCCACGATTCCTGCAAATCAGAATGGTGTCAATGATATTCCATTCTTTTATATCCATGACTTCCTTTATTATCACTGGATAAGTATTTAATGAAACGATGGAATCAAACTCCAGGGAATTGGATTTTTCTTCCCAATCTGATGCTGCATTCTTATGGTTACATGACACGAGAACGGCCACAAATGATAAATACATTACAATTTTCTTCATAAATCATACGTCATTATGTTTCATGCTCTTACACGTTGAAGAACATGAAACTTGATTTCAAAAAAACAAATCAAACACAAGAACCTGAAGGATTATAACCATTACTTTAATTAAAACCTCCTTCATCATCGGCCAACGCCTCCGCATCAGCCAACAACAAATCACTCTCATTCACTCCATTGTACGCATCATAAGTGCGATACCCGGCGTAGGCCGACATGCCCAACACCACTGCGCCCAACAAGGGCATAAAGATTTTTTTCTTCATCATATAATTTAATTTTTTAATGATACCCTTTACAGGTCTTACGGCTATACGCTTCGGGCCGCCACCTGTGTGGGATTCGGCACAAAGGAAATACAGAATTTTCATAAGCCAACATCTACAAGCATCTTTTTTCGTCTGCAATTTTGAAGACATCCGTCTACACAACATTTCATTCTTATTATCAATAGATTAAGACTATCGTCTACATTACATCTACGAAGCATCTACATAATCATTCGCGCTATCAACTTCATACTATTGCAATATGTCCGGTAACCTATACTCCGAAGCTACAAAATGGCTATCGTCTTCATTAATGGAAACGATCCGATGATTTTTCGTATCAATAGCAAAACATACGCTTGCATCTATCCTCAAACGGCAAACTGGGTTACCCTCCCAATCAAAAACCAGAATCAGACTTTTACCTGCATCCTGTTCTTCTTTATCACCAATATACAAAGCATAAATATGGCGAGAGGTAGAAGTGACATCAGCAAAAAACATACGAGGGTCGTACTTGTTGATTTCTGAAGGTTTCATTACAGATTCATAAAAAACAGATTGTACCAAACGGCCGTCCGAAGCACGGATATCGATCTCCGGCAGATTGAAATATGCCATGGCTACGCGGGAATTCCCGGCTGAATAAGAAGCCGTGCTTTGCGCCACGTTGAAAACATCCTCCTCAGTTCCCGAAAACTCATATACCGCGTCCTGTTCCTCCGCTTTGTCTTGCGACAAATCTGCCACAAAGAAATTGCAACTATACATATTGTTCACTCCCAAACAACTGTCTTTCCCGTGAAGAAAAAGAAAAGACGGCTCTATGTTCCATGACACAGGAACCTCAAATACACATTTGTTCTCTTCAGACTCATCCAATGCAACCTTATATAATTTACGCTTTGGACGTTCTAATATGTACACATATTCTTTTCCACTTTCCTCCACATACTGGCCACAATAGAGCGGGGCCATGAATTCTCCATTACCATGCCCCTTGGCAGAGATTTCGGATATAAAAGAGAAATCGTTGTCCAACACGAAAAAGAAATGGTCTGCCTTTCTCATCCCAATAAATTTATCCCCTGCCATAGAAATGGCATAAGTACCGGGATAACGATTAAGGGAATCTATTCCTGTCGCTTGTAAATCATATTCCGACGGGAATTCTTCCACAAACCTCACATTCTCCCGACCCTTACAACACACCAATAATAAAACAACAAAAGAAAATACCACACATACACATCTGTTTCTTTTAAACTTATCGTTCAACATTTTTGTCTTATTTTTTTAATCAGGTAACAGAAGAAGTAGGTTTTTATCAAACCTACTCTTCCATGAATTAATTTATTAAACACTTTTAATCAGGAAAACATTTGGATATACTTCCTTTTCCTTGCTCATCATATATCTTATCGCAGGAACCACAATCATAATAAGTATATCCTATTCTTACTTTGGATTCCCAATAACAAACACGATGTTTAGGACTTTCATCATCTGCCAACGCCTCCGCATTCGCCAACAACAAGTCACTTTCACTCACTCCATTGTACGCATCATAAGTGCGATACCCGGCGTAGGCCGACATACCCAACACCACTGCGCCCAACAAGGGCATAAAGATTTTTTTTCTTCATCATATAATTTAATTTTTTAATGATACCCTTTACAGGTCTTGCGGCTATACGCTTCGGGCCGCCACCTGTGTGGGATTCGGTACAAAGGAAATACAGAATTTTCATAAGCCAACGTCTACAAGCGTCTTTTTTCGTCTGCAATTTTGAAGACATCCGTCTACACAGCGTTTCATTCTTATTATCAATAGATTAAGACTATCGTCTACATTGCATCTAAGAAGCATCTACAGAACGTCTACACGATTTTCATGCCGAATCTTATGTTTTATTCTTTCATTCCAAGCCACAACGGATCTTGAAAAGCGAGGAACAAAGACCAGAAAAGGTATGAAACAGTCATGAAATATTGCTTCTGACCGGATAGCGGTACTCCTGACCACACACGCTAATACTCCGACTGATTCAACGGCATGCCTCATAAAGACAATTTATATTTCTCAATTAATTGGTTTACCAGATTTTTCTTGAATACAAACTGATACAACACCGGATTATCATCTTCTTCAACAGTATCAACAATCTGTCTCAACACATCATTCCGTGGCAACAGGCTTCCTTTCAACTGACATAAAAAATCGGCAGTATAAAATCCTATGTTTTCATCTGCACATCCTCCTGATAATACGATATTATAGAAATAATGGTCCAGCCTACTGTCATACACATTCTGAATCAAAACACTTTGTTTGCCATCCCATATCAATATATTTTCATCGTTGACAGAAATAAAAACATAGTCACCATTAGTCTGAATACCTGTAAGTCCTATACTCTTACCTGATGACTTTATTTTTTCCTTCTGACCATAAAAGTTCTCACCTTTGTATCTTTCCAGTTCCTTTCCATCCGGAAGCGCCTTAAACAAATCATACTGGTAAGTACGATTTACCTTGCCGTCCTGCACAGCGTATATATTATGAGAAAGGACGGACAATAAAAGACATGTATCCTTATACAGGGCCATTGGATGGGAAAAAAACGCATAATAAATATCCTTTGTCGTCAAATCTTTCATCGGTATCAAAGGATCAGCCACCAGACTGTCATGACGGATTCTTATCCTTTTATATTCAAATGGCACATTATTAAGATTATTCGGTATAGGATAACAGGCCAACAACTCCTGATGCGGACCCTGCATCATGGAAGAGATGCCGCAATCTTCTTCTTTCATGTAGACTGTAGAATGATACATTCCATCATAAGTAAAAAACATGATTTTCTTTGAGACATTGCAGATTAACCCGACCAATTTTCTCTCCTCATCAATATAAAAATTATCCAGTTGGACATATTCCTTTTGTCCGTTACCTTTTTGACTCACTTCATTAACAAACTTTCCGTTTTCATCAAACGCATACAGGCCAAAGTTATCCCTTACAAAATAATACCCATCAACCTTCTTCACATTGATAATTTCTCCCAACAGACATGAATCGGAAGTCTCTAATGCCGTATATTGAATACTATCAACCAAATCATATAATTCTACTTCTATCGGCGCATTCTTATTTATTACCTTAAGCTGCACCACATCCTCATGATCTGTCTTCTGGCAAGAAGTCCATGTTATTCCTACCAAGAAACAAATTACTAGTTCAATAATCAAACTGATATATCCACTTTTCATACAATTGTATTTTTTATAAACATACACTGGTATCCCATTAAATTTTATTCATTACGTTTCTCAGAATTTAAAACTCGCAGTTCTTTGATATTGAATAAAGAATAATTTCAAAAAATAGTATATTATTGCAATCTTCATTTCAAACCCGTCCGCGTTTTACATTTAATTTTATTTTACTGAATAAACCACAAGAAATATAAGATATTTTTTTACGGGATACTAATGGTAAACATAGTTATTTTAAATTAATAAAGGCAGGAGCAGCCCGAGGCACGACTCCCCGGCACAAAGACACACGGAACATGCCAAGGGATAGTCGGCCACAAAGCCTGGAAAACTCACTGTTTTTCATGAATACCATTCTTAAAGCAAATCTATTCAAAGGCATAGTCTAACACATGTAAATCATTGTCTGATGGAGACAAAAACACGAACCTTCCATTGTGCTTGTCATACAACATACGAACTGCCATAATATCCAGTTTGATGAGCTTTACCGGTTTTCCAGAATAATCATATACTTCAATCTGTGAAGTCCCTGACATGCCGGACAAATCTATTTCACGTTGCGATAACAAATAGATAAAATCACCACAAACCACATCTGAATAGTAAGCCTTATGCTCCATATCCTCCTCACCATTTCCCACAAACATTAATTTATGAGACAAACGGTTCGATTCATCCAAACGCGCAACCATAAACCGGTCTATATAAAGACCTGCCAACACGGCATTCCCTTGATTCACATCATAAGAGAATTCATAACGTATGGCTTTCCCTTCATTGTTCTGATCTACAAATGAAATGGAATCCGAAACAGACAAAGTTTCTATGTTACCGACATTCCATACCAAGGCATTGGGAGTATTGGTACAATAAGCACAAACAGGGTATGCTATGGATTTTACATTGTTCAACGGAAGTTGCAAGGAGAGATCTCTAAGTTTATGTATGGAATAAGCTGTATCTGGCTTCTCCACCTCGTACACTGCCCTGCGGCCATTATCCAAGACACAAAAGCCTCCATCATCTTTCCGCAACAACCTTGGACTTATCCATTCATTCTGCCCATGGCCTTGATGACCGAACGCACCTGTTACAGAAAAATCGTTCACATTTATCACATAATAATACGGATTTCCGCTACTGTTTTTACAAAACAATAGCGTATCGGACAAAAGCCACTCTTCAATCTCCATTATTTCAGACAATGCAAACGAAGTGGTTTTCACCTGCTCGACGGAAGTAAAATCCAACGTGTTTACATGTTCTTCCCATGCCGCCTCATTTGCCTTTCCATTGCAAGCAAACAATAACAACGATAAACCAAACACCCAGTTACTTTTTTTTTCTGATTCTATACATATTAAAAAAATTTATTTTTTTACGTAAGTTTATATTCGTCCCTATTTTTCATCCAATTACTTTAAATTAAAAAATCAGAACAGATACACGAATATAAAACAAAGAGTTTTTACTAACAACAAATCAAAATAATGAAAACATGGTTCCTGTATTATATATAAGTACCTTCAGGAGAATACGCTTCACGATAAACATAACAACAATCATAAAACCCCTTTCTGGAATCAAAAACAGGATTCAGTTTCCACGATTTGCAGCCATTCTTGTTGTCACATTTAAGGCCTTCATCATCACTTGCCAACGCCTCCGCATTCGCCAACAACAAGTCACTCTCATTCACTCCATTGTACGCATCATAAGTGCGATACCCGGCGTAGGCCGACATACCCGACACCACTGCGCCCGACAAGGGCATAAAGGTTTTCTTCATCATATATTTAATTTTTAAATTACACTTTCCTAAACTATATTTAAATTACCTTAGACACTCTTCCAGCCAGAGCTTCAGGGTTCGTTTCAAGTTTCACAAACGACAGGCTGTCATATATATCAGAATAATCAGGAATGGAATGCTCGTCCATATTTTCAAGAGAAAGACATGGAAGAGATTCATCTTCAACATCATATTCTCCTGACAACGAATCATTCTTTGGTGGATGAGAACAAAATGCGAAAAGCAACCAGCCTCCGCCTATAACAAGATATTTCTTTATATTTACTTTCATTTTAATTTTATTACGGTCGGCTAAGTCACATAAAAAAATCTCCACCAACAATGTTTTACAATAGTATTTACCATCAGATTTCAGGTATAACTTAATCCCACAGTAATCCATTGACAATCAAATCACGTATTTGCATTCATAGCAATGTACCCATAAAATCTCCATCTTAACCATACGGTTCCTGTTCAGGCCGGGCGTGTATTATGATTTCTCTATCCGCAGTCATAAACAGAAAAAGGATTATATAACAGACTGCAGGATCTCACCGCAATCATACTTATACATCATTTCTTCCTCACTCATGCCGGAGAACACATAAACATACCGGTTCTGATAAATGAAAAACGAGGAAGCCATAAAAGGCAACTTAAGACAAAGGAGCGGACGGCCCGACCAATCAAAAAACTGTAATTCGGATGTCCCCATACCCGTCAGATAATCAATGGCAGACACATCATGATACAGAGCCACAAAATAATCATCATAAGACAAAATATTACCATAATACTCATGGCGCAACTTCTTGGGGCGACGGTCCACCTCATCCACATTATCCAATTCGGTTCCCACGCAAAGCGTTTTACTGCTATCTGTTTTCAAAGAATACAAATTAATCTGATTCAACCGTAAGAGGCCTTCGGCCACCATCATACGATTACGGCTCACACAACGAACAGCTGACAGGGTATTAATATCCTCTTTTATACGCATCCGGTTAAGATTTCCTATATGATCGATTTCATGCTCCACACCGTCCACATATAAGCTTCTGACATATCCTACAAAGTCATTATCCTTTAAAAAATAAAACGACGTATCCGATAAACTTACCACAAAATTCAGATTATCGTACTGTTCAAATCTTTTCTCCTGTAAACAGACCAGCCGGTTCCGTTCGATGGTTTTCGTCAAATTGCATCTGTACCATGTCTTTTTCGGAGGGCACCAGAAATCGCATAACAGGGCTGTATCCGTCTGCATGACCATTTCCGAACAGGGCAGGCTGACAAATTCATTATCGCCATGCCCCTTTGCTAAGAAATGACCTAAAAAACGGTTATTGTTCAAGGAATAGACTTTCCAAAAATATTCGCCATTCATCATCTTGAAAATCATCAGTGTGTCTATGGAAAAGACATCCACACAGCCGGCCAGATCAAGAGATAATGGACGGATGGCTTCCAACTCCACTTCCTTGGGAAAGGCATCAATAAAATTCACTTCGTTACACAGAAGCTTTTGTTCGTCACTAGAAGAAGAACATCCCGCAACGATTAAAAGAGAAGTAACTATCCAAGACAAATTTTTCATGCTGACTTATAATTTAATGATAAACTTTTCATGCATTAATTTTATAGCTTTTATGATGTATACGAACGAGACGTAGATTTCACGCAAAAAAGCATCAGTTTTTAATATAAGTTAACAATCGGAAATTATGAAACAATCCTGAGATATCATTTAGTACACTCTTTACAATATTGATTTTAAGATCTTACACAAAAGGCCATAAATACAGATTTAATTTCAACCGGGATTGACTGTTCAGGAAAAAACCAGACCGTCCGGATATTGGAATATCCGATTTAATTTGCTAAATTCGCAATAGAATCAAAATCCAATTAATTATGGGCAAGCTATATCCGGTTGGAGTACAGAATTTTGAAGGCCTGATTCACGACGGCTATGTGTACGTAGACAAGACGGCACTCGTTTATCAACTGTTTAATACAAACAAATATTATTTCCTGAGTCGTCCGCGACGCTTCGGAAAAAGTCTGCTTCTGTCGACCATTGAGGCATACGCACAGGGAAAGAAGGAACTTTTCAAGGGGCTGGCGCTGGAAAAACTGGAAAAGGACTGGACGGTCTATCCGGTATTGCATCTGGACCTGAACACACAGAAATACGACTCACCGGAATCGCTCACCGGCATCCTGAATGATAATCTATGTATTTGGGAAAATAAATATGGGGCACGCGAAAGCGAAACAAGCCTGTCTCTACGTTTCCAGGGCATTATCCGCCGGGCCTGCGAACAGACGGGGCGACGGGTCGTGATCCTCATTGACGAATACGACAAACCCATGCTTCAGGCTATCGGCAACGAGGCCTTGCAAAACGAGTACCGCGGTATGCTGAAAGCTTTCTACGGCGCCCTGAAGTCCATGGACGGATGTATCCGATTCGCCTTGCTGACGGGAGTCACCAAGTTCGGCAAGGTCAGTGTTTTCAGCGACCTGAATAATCTGATGGACATATCCATGGATGACCATTATGCCGAAATCTGCGGTATCAGTGAGAAGGAAATGCACGCGTATTTTGAGGAAGACATTCACGAACTGGCCTCTGCCACGGAGATAAGTTACGAAGAAACCTGCAAGGAACTGAAGACCAATTACGACGGCTATCATTTCACGGAAAACGCAACCGGCATGTACAATCCTTTCAGCCTGCTGAACACCTTTGCGAAGAAAAAATTCGGCAGCTACTGGTTTGAAACGGGAACGCCGACTTATCTGGTCGAGCTGCTCAAACTGCACCACTACCCGATCGAGGAACTGGAGCACATCGTCACCAGTCAGCCGGTACTGGACAGCATCGACACGGCTTCCACGGATCCCATCCCCGTCATCTACCAGAGCGGTTACCTGACCATCAAGGGGTACAACAGGATGTTCGAGAACTACACGCTGGGCTTCCCCAACCGGGAGGTGGAACAGGGGTTCTTCAGGTTCCTGCTGCCCAACTACGCTGCCGTGAGCGTCAGCAAGTCGCCCTACCAGATCCAGTGTTTCGTAGAGGAAGTGATGGCAGGAAAAGTGGATGATTTCTTTGAACGGCTGAAAACAATGTTTGCCGATATTCCTTACGAACTGGCGCGCGACCGCGAAGTGCATTACCAAAACATTCTTTACATCATTTTCAAGCTGATGGGATTCTACGTACAGGTGGAATACCATACCAGCCGCGGACGGGTTGATCTGGTTCTCCAGACACAGAACTACGTATACATCATGGAATTCAAGCTGAACGGCAGCGCGGAAGAGGCTTTGGCGCAAATCCGCACAAAAGGCTACGCCGAACCGTTCGCCAAGGACAGCCGTACGGTCTACGAGGTCGGGGTCAACTTCAGTGACGAGATCCGCAACATTCAGGACGTCAAAATCGAAACCCTTTGACAAAATACAGATATGGCTTCTTCCATCATTATTGCAGTCATACTGATTATTACCGGGCTACTGGTTTGGAAATACCCCGGGCTCATAGCCGGGTATAACACGATGACTCCCGAACAACAGCGGAATGTTGATATCAAGGGACTCAAGGCTTTCATGTGCCGCGCGTTCTGTCTCATGGGAATCGCCGTTATACTTGCCGCATACCTTTTCCGGCAGTTTATCAATGGAATAGCCGCTGATCTGATGGCAACCATACTGATCCCCTTATCGGGAACTGCCTGCATACTGATCGGCGCGCAGCGTTACGACCATAATCAAAAAAAGAGAAGTTAAATAATTTTCTTCTATATTGACAATTATTTACTGTATCCATAAAAAATCATGAATATTTTTCTTTTTTCCGCCCGAGCGGGTCAACAAGTCCGGGCGGAAAAAGAAACGGTACCCCGCATGCTTCATGCTCATACCGCCATAGAGAAAAAGAAAGGATTTTTTACCATATTCTTTTTTGATTTCCTGCAATTGTCTCCTTTATTTTATTTCCACATAAACCAAAGCCGGAAGGGGGATTCTGCCGTCAAGCATCTTTCTGATCACCTCATGGGTTTCGGCCAAAGTTTCATCCCACCAATCTTCCCCTTCACCGGCCATCACATCGGCCACATTATCCTCCGTAATCAGATAAACCAGATATTTGCCCTGGATGAAAAACAGATTGGACGGAAAGAAACCCTTGAACAAGGAAGTAAACAGAAATTCTTTCCCCGTCCGCTTGTTCTTCAAATAATGCAGCCCGACACCGACAGAATAATCCACATTCACCCAATCCCCGTTTTCTTCGTATTTCGTCAGATTGTACACATAACCTTCATAATTTTTCCGTATATCGGCCTTCCCATTGCGTTTCAATTCGGATACCACGTCCTGGGGTAGAAACTTGCCTTTAAAATCCACATGGACAGCGCGACTGAGCGTATCACCGCTAAAAATGAAAACAGTATCACACAAGTTCGGAATATAACATAAACCGACATCCGAATGCCAGAACGGCATATCCGTGGTAAACATCTGGTGATCCTCCAACGGACGGTAATTGCTCTTGTTATGCCCCGACGGATCATACACGGACAATTCATACGTAGTCTTCCGGTTGTCATCCAGCATACGGAAGGCGAAGGCATAGTTTCCGGTTTCAGTCAGGCCGAAAGCATAAGGCCAGATATCCTCCAGAACATCCGTTGACAGATATTTTCCCATAGCATCATACTTGATAACCTTACGTCCTTCACTGTCGAACAGATAAAGGCAACCATTGTGCGGATCGACCTCAAAATCGGAAGGCTGACGATACATTTCATTCAACGCACGCCCCACTTCTCCCACTTTATACAAATAATGGCCCAAAGTATCAAACACCATCACACGTCTCGTCACTTCTTTGTCCATCACATAGATCTTGCCATTCCGGAACACCATCTTGTCATATTGCGGAAGAATTATCCCACCGGCACTTTTTAAGGAAATCACCTTTGGAATAAGATATTGGCTTGTATCCAGCAATTCTGTCTGCTTCATATCAATCACCAGTTTCTTCACGGTATAACTATTACGAGACTCATCCGCCCTGTGTTTTTTACATGCGGTAAACAATAATCCTAAAAGTACAATCAATAAACCGAAATTTCTTGCCATAACTCCCTTTAACTTACAGACCAGGCCGTATACCCCACAGCAAAAGGCCTGAAAAACATGATTCACATGACATCATCCATTCCATCCATCCCCCTGCAAACTTCAGACAGATTTATCCCCTCTTTACCGCCTCTACGGCCATACCATCATTTTGCAGGACAGTTGTATGGATTCCGGCACAAAGAAAATAAAAAAAGATTAAAAACAAGCGTCTACAGATATCTTTTTTCGTCTTCAATTTTGAAAACGTCCGTCTACAAAACGTTTCCATTTTACAATCAACAACTTGCACAAATCATCTACAGGCAGTATTGACAAGAAAAAGTGCGTGCCGGAAACAAGTTTTTCGTACAAAACAACAAATGATCATTCCAGACGGCATTTCCAGCTGCCACACCAGCCCCCGGAAGCCATCATCTGTCGGTTACTTAAATGCCCCAACACCAGAAATCTCATCTCCAGAGAATTTCTCCATCTGCCCCTTCACCCCTTCACAGCCCTGTATCCATGCGGGGTTCAGCGTGAAGGATACCCTTCACCGCTCCTTCACGGGATGGTTCACAGCCTGAAATCCGGCTTGTGACTCAAATAATCATTCAGATACAAATTTTCTCAAATCATGACATTTTCAAAAAAGTAAGGCTTACTTTTTAAAAAGTAAAGCTTACTTTTTTGAAAGTAAGCCGAGTTTTTTGGAAAGTCTCCCATGAAAACAGACATGGAAACCGACCTTACAATTTCTTTAAAAAACAAGTCGCAGAATAGTGGTACAGGCATTTTCAGACGCACAGAACGAAGCATTTTTCAATGGCACTTTTTGTCGGAAAGCGAACGATAAGGCGCCAGAACGCCTGAAAATATGTGAGACAGGCCGTGAAACAGGTGAAAGCCATCATTTCACTGCATAATAATTTATGGACCAACTCATTACCATATACTGTGAAAAGGTGAAGGCAAAGTCGGAAAAAACCGATTTCAGGGTATTTCCTGGGCAAAAAAACGGCCATTCGGAGCCAGACTGGCCGGAAGCACCCGCATCGGCCGGACTGATGCTCCTGCGGAAGAACTGTGGCGTCATACATTCCGCATATCCTCCCTCCAAAAAGAAAAAAATTTTTTAACCCCTCCCATTTTGATTTCTTGCAATAATTCATTTCCTTTGTATACAGGTAATATTCAAAACACATTCTCATGAGTAATTTAAAAGACAGATACATACGGTTCGACTGGGCCATCAAAAGGCTGCTCAGGGACAAAGCCAACTTTGCCGTCCTGGAAGGACTGCTCACCGTGCTCTTCGAGGACAAGACACAGATCGTGGAGATATTGGAAAGCGAAGGCAACCAGCTGGCGGAAACGGACAAGTTCAACCGAGTGGACATCAAGGCCAAAAACAGCAAGGGGGAAATCATCCTCGTGGAAGTGCAGAACACAAGGGAAATCTATTACCTTGAAAGGATCCTTTTCGGGGTGGCCAAAACCATCACCGAGCATATCTCATTGGGAGAAAGCTACGGCAACATCAAGAAGGTCTACTCCATCAGCATCGTCTATTTCGACTTGGGAAAGGGTAACGACTATCTCTACCACGGACAGAACCGCTTCATCGGCGTGCATACTGCCGACGAACTGCAGATCACGACCAGACAGGAGGAAACCATCCTGCCCAAATTCCCCAGGGAGATCTTTCCGGAATATTACATCATACGCGTCAACGAATTCAACAAAGTGGCCAAAACACCTCTCGAGGAATGGGTGAATTATCTGAAAACAGGAGAAATAGAACCCGACACGAAAGCACCCGGACTGAGCGAAGCACGAGAAAAACTGAAATATTACAGCATGTCACCGGCAGAACGGTACGCTTACGATGAGCATATCAATGCCATCATGATACAGAATGATGTCCTGAGTACGGCCAAACTGGAGGGATTGGCAGAAGGGAGAGCAGAAGGGAGAGCAGAAGGACGTGAAGAAGGACGTGCGGAAGGACGTGCGGAAGGACGTGCGGAAGGACGTGCGGAAGGGAGAGCAGAAGGTCTGGCGGAAGGAAGAGAAAAAGGAAAGGCGGAAGCCATATTGGCTACGGCACGTAACCTTAAAAACATGGGGCTGTCCACAGATGATATCTCTCGCGCTACCGGACTGTCCACAGATGAAATACAAAAATTATAAGATTATCAAGTCCCTGTAACCATCTGCCATACCGATATACGGAGGGCGAAATGGCTACAGGACTAAAAGGAAACTTTCAGGTTGCAGTCGGTTACAACGCGGACAGAACGTCCCCGCAATCATATTTGTACATGACTTCCTCCTCACCTCCGTTGGAGAAAACATACAGGTATTTATTCTCCGAAATGAAAAAGGATGTCACCATGTATGGCAAATTCACACACAACAAAGGCTGGCCGTCCCACGAAAAAAACTGTAACTGAGACTCTCCTACTCCCTCAAAATAAGCCTTGTATGACACATTGTTATAGAGTGCTACAAAATAATCCTTACCGGGTACAATATAACCATAATATTTATGGCGGTTTATCTTAAGCCGGCTATCGACTTCCATCACATCGGTCAGTTCGTCCCCCACACAAAGTGTCTTACTGCTGTCGGAATCCAATGAATACAAATTGATCTGATTTAACCGCAGCATGGCTTCCGCCACCATCATACGCTCCTGATTAAGCGCCCGGACAGCAGCCAGCGTATTGATGTCTTCCTCTGCACACAACTGATTCAGATTGCCTACGTGATCCATGTCTTTTACGGTACCGTCTACCCATAAACTGCGGATATAACCGGCATAACCATTGTATTTAACCATGAAAAACAGTGAATCATTCAGACACATATTGGTATGAATGAGATCAGAATGCTTAAACTGCTTTTTCCTGTCCCAGACGATATGGCCGGAATGCAAACTTTGGGTCAAATTACATCTGTACCACGTTCCATTGGCAGAAGACCAGAATTCGCAAAACAGAGCAGTGTCCGTCCGGAAAGATTGGTCCGGTATACAAGATTCCACAAACTCATCATGGCCGTGTCCTTTTCCCAAAAGTTGTCCCAACAGCTGATAATCACGCAGAGAATAGACTTTCCACAAATACTCACCTTCAGGTATCCGGCAAACCAACAGGGAATCTATGCCGTATACTTCCGTACAACCAGCCAGATCCAATGGCAAGGGATCCACATTTTCCAGGCTGATTTCCTTTGGAAATTCCCTGATATACTCCACTTCGTTACATTGAAGCGTCTCTTCATTATACGACGAACATCCCGTAATTAAAAGAAGGAATGTAAAAGCAAAACCAATCTTTTTCATCTGATTTTATGGTTATAATTTGTAAATAATAATATCTTTTCTCCAGATATGGACCAAAAGTATCCATTCTCCGATTTTTATCTGCCTAATCACCAAACAGGCAGACAAGCCAAAGGCAATCTAAAGAAAATCCTTCTTCTTTCCATGCAAACTGACTTTATTTTCATATACGAATGAAAACCGGAAATCCCGCATAAAAAGGCTGTTACGGATGTTTTTTAATTTATCTTAACATTATTGTATCCTCCAACATGGAACACTGTCCTTTACCTGTTCCTTTAATATTCTCTCCGACCGGTATATTCCGGACACTGTGTCAGCCGGTTCTTCATTGTTGATACAGGAACAAAGAGACATGCTGACAGGACGGAAACTGTCGGTAGTATCATCGCCGGCATCTCCGCCAAAAACGGCCTTTCACCTCACGAAGCAAGCCGGAAAATAACAAAGTATGACCGTAAACAACCCAATGTGACCGTAAATAACCATTCGTGACGCTGTGACTTTGGGCGTACCTTATCTTTGTATAAAAAAGAAAAAGATATGAAGACACTGACTACACTGGTCCGCAGGGCTGCAGCCCGCTGGGCACAGAAACACCGGGCAGGCCGTCAGATACAGCCGGAACAGCACATACCGGCCGGAGAGGCCGTTCAAAAGACGGCGGATGAACCGGCTTCCGAAGAACGCAAAGCAGAGAAGGCTGCGGAGACTTCGGAACAGATGCATAACCGTCAGGCCGTTTCGAATATCGTGGACATGGAGCGTCGCCTGAAAGCGTTTCTGGCCGACCGTTACCGTTTCCGTTATAACCTGCTGACGGGCATGACGGAATTTCTGGAACGGAACGCCCTTCCGGAAGACGGGGAGAACACTTCGAAAGACAAGGAGACAATTCCGGAAAACAAGGAGAGAAATCCTAAAGAAAGGGAGACAAATTCCGGAGTCGCCCGGATGTTTGCTTTCCGTCCGCTTACCGCACGGGCTTTCAACACCATCTGCCTGGCCGCC
>ERZ791680.199-NODE-199-length-73788-cov-8.051524_pt1 | contig 73788 bp, 96 predicted proteins | sample MGYA00510051_ERZ791680 | MGnify/ENA primary metagenome ERZ791680 (study PRJEB30046, sample SAMN00715238) | human gut metagenome | study: EMG produced TPA metagenomics assembly of the A metagenome-wide association study of gut microbiota in type 2...
AGCTTCTAGATATTTCAGATATCTCTAGATTTCTATTCTCACGACGAGTACCTTCTAGTAGTTGAAGATAATCTATTATAATAAGCTTAATATCATTTTCTCGTTTTAATTTTCTTGCTATTGAGCGCAAACTCATTAAATTCGATATTTCATCGTTTATTATTAGTTTTGATTGGGAGAGTTTGTTGGATACTTTTATTAATTTTTGTGTATGTGCATCATCTAAATTTCCTGATTTTAAATTAAACAGAGGAATTAATCCATAACTAGAAAAAATTCTATGAATTAATTGATTAGATGACATTTCTAATGAAAAAAATGCTACAGGTGTATCTTTTTTTATGGATAGATAACTAGCTATATTTAAAGCAAATGCTGTTTTTCCCATACTTGGTCGAGCAGCTAAAATCATAAAATCAGAATTTTTTAAACCCTGTAAAAAACTATCTAGATCCTGTAAACCCGTTTCTAATCCTAACAATTCTCCTTTATAATTAATAATATTTTCAATATCTACATATGCGTTTAAAGTTTGTTCTTTAATATTATTTACTTTGGTTGTAACAAGTTTTTTTGTTAATTTAGATAGTAGTTGTTCAGCTTTATCTAAAACCGTTTCTGGAGTATCTATACTCTCACTATCGTAGCCCATATTTTCCATATATTCCGCAATATGAACTATATTTCTAAGCATAGATTTTTCTTTTACAATATTTATATAGTGCTTCAAATTAGCTGTAGATGGCACTTTATTAGCTAAAGATGTTATAAAAGCTATACCACCAACTTCTTCAAGTTTACTAATATGTGTTAGGTAATCTGTTAATGTAATAATATCTATAGCTTTTTTTGTGATATTTAGGTCAAGCATTACTTTAAATATCGTTCTATGACTTTTTCTATAAAAATCTTCAATATCTAATAATTCAGAAACTCCATATATTGTTTCTTGATTTATTAAAATAGACCCTAAAACAGCTTCTTCTGCTTCAATGTTTTTAGGAATTTCTCTTTTTATCATTGTATACACTCCTTTCTTGGTATATACTTATATTAGAACTATTTTTATTTATGCTCGTTTTGATTATTTATCAAAACGGGCTTTTTTTATTCTCTTTACTAAATCAAGATTAAACTTAATATCTAACTCCATGAATAAATTCAAAGAAATATTGTCTCTTTCTATCATGGCATCTATAGATTGTAAGAGAATTTTTTTGTCTGATTCAGATAAATCTTTATTACTATTCTTATTAAAAAATAATTCAGGGAGTTTATTCATTGCTTCATCAGCCTTTTTATCATAGATTTTTAACTCTAAAAGGCGAGCTTGGATATGTCTATCCGTCTTACGATATCTAAACAGTCTATTTAAGCCTGTTGCCTGCATAGCCATGCTTGCTGCTGCTATAAAATTGTTTTCAGCAAATTTTCTCATTTTCTTTGCAGGCAAAGTCCTTTTGCCATGTAATGCCTGATATATTGCACTTATAGAGCAATTTAACTCTAAAGCTACAGCTTTAGGTGGCTTATTAATCGACATAATAGCCAGTTGTATCATATAAGGTAAATCGTTAATAAGATTAGGTTCAATCATAAAATACTGCTCCTATTTGTGTAAATAATACACATTTTTTATACCAAAAATAGTGCTATATTAATTTTAATCTATTTCATTTTCTAACAATTTTAGCTGTTTTTCTAATTGCTTTTGAGATTTATTATTATTTTCTTCGTGTTTTTCGTTGGATAAATTTTTATATTCTTGTGTTTTTAAGGGATAATTTCTATCACAGGCTACAAAAAGCCATGCAGATATATTTTCTATCTTAATACCTCGTTTTATCTCTATCTCTAAATTTTTTAACTGCTTAAAAATTAAATCATCATCAAATTTCTTTTGAAATATTCTTAATGTGTTTTCATCAATACTATATTTCTTAAAAAGATTTAATATTTTATTTAAAATATTTTCTTCTTGATTTTTAATGATAATCTCATTTTCAAGTTCAGGTGAGTCTACATTATGCTGTTCTAATTTTGGTATTCTATCCGTTCGTGGTTTTTTCTCTACCATTTTTACATCTGGTAAAATTTTTAATAACAAATCCTTATATACACTATTTGTTTTCCGATCAGCTCGTATGGTGTTATGTAAAAGCCAATCATTAACATAGACCACTTTATTTTCAGGATCTAACATTGTTATAAAATTTTTATATATTAACAAATTTAAATCATCATCAGCTCCTTTTGTTAATCTTAGAACTGTACCTGCTTCTACAACACCATCATCATCCGCGTGCAATATCAGATAAGTATATAAATCTCTTGCAGATACAGACATTTTTAAAAATCTTTCACTATCGTAGATTAATTTGCTGACCATTCGTCTTGTTTTCAAATAAAAACACCTCACCTCACTTTGATTTTGTCAAACACTAAAATACTAATTTAGCAATTAAACCAAATGCTTTAGTGTCTACAATTTGTTAACTATTTAAGCTAGCTTATTATATTAATTTAGTTTATATTAGCTTTAGCTTAGCTTGTGCCGTCCCATAAAAGTGCAACTATTTGTTAACTTTTTATAAAGCTATCTTATGGGACAGTCCCATTAAAAATTAAGAATAGTTTTCAGTAAAATTAATTCATCTGTAGTGGGTTCTAAACCATTTTCTATAGCAATATATCTTTCTTTATTAATTTGCGTAAGTGTGCAAATATCATTGACTGAGAGTTCTTTTAATTGTCTATTTTTCTTTAAATTAGTATAGAAATTATTATTAATACCAACAGAAATATTACTTGTATCATTTTCTAATAACTTATACCATTCATCTTTAAAATTTAAACAATTAGCTATTTTTTTTGCAATTTCAGGAGAAGGTCTACGTAATCCATTTTCTATACTGTTGTAGTACTGTCTGCTAATACCAACTAAGTTAGCTATATCTGATTGAGAAAAATTAGTATTTAATCTCTTCTGAATCAAATATGTCCTTTTCATACTTCTTTTCAAATTGAAATACTCCTTTCTTTATCTTTCTATATGCTACATTTTGTTGACAAAAACATAATATCATAAACATTAACACATGTCAACAATTTGTATACAAAAAGATAAATGTAAACTATTTGTTGCTAAAGTTTTTTTGTAATCAAATAGTTGCTATAATTTAAATTGATGTAAACTATTTGTTGCTAAATAAAAAAGGATTTGATTATTTATGAATAATATGAAAAAAATAAGAGAATCATTACAGTTAACCCAAGTTAAGGTAGCTAATGATTTGAAACTCAGTAGGCAAGTATATAACTTTTATGAAAATGGAAAAAGAAATCCAGATATGCAAACTTTAATAAAAATAGCTGATTATTATGGTGTGAGTATTGATTATCTATTAGGTAGAACAAATGTTATAAAACCAGAAAATATTGATGAAGATGATTTATTATCTAAAATAAATACAGCTGATTCAGAAACTAAAGCTTCAGTAGAACAATTTTTAAATTATTTACTTTATGAAAAAGAACGTAAAAATAAAGAAAAAAATGACAATAATGCAAAAAAAAATACAGACAACGAGATAGCAATTTAAAAATTTTTATCTCCGTCTGTACATGAATGGATTAGAAAACATTATTTCGAGTTATTTAGGGATGAAGAAGATGATTAGATATACTTCAGATAGAAAATATGCAAATGTAATAAAAGACTTAAATAGAAAATATAATGAAAGATTTTTCAATCTTAATAATAGAAATGTTGCAGGTTATGATGTTGCTAATAAAGTATGGTTTTTTGATGAGAATATTGTAGATTATAATGATTATTTAAGATATGCAAGATTTACTCCTGAACAATTAAAATACTTAAGACATTTTTCTACAAATTTAACAAACTTATTTCAAGAAATAGATTCTAAAATTGATTTTCAAAACTTTAATACTAGATATAAATTTGAAGGTGATGTTTATTCTGTATACAAGTCAGATACTACTACTGTTATATATTTGACTGATTCTGTAAAAGGAACAGAAAAACTAAGAGTAGTATATTATAAGCCATTTCATGATGATTTAGAAAATACTAGAATTTTAGTAACAGGTAGTTTATCTATATATAAAGGACATGGAGAAATTCAATTATTGGCTGATGCAATCTATGTTACAAGAAAAAAAACCAAGTATCAGCAACAAATTGATACCTGGTACGATGAAATTTATAAAATGGATATATCACCAGAATATAAGCAATATTCTTTTTCGAATATTCGATATATGGGAGTTATTTCCAATAATAAAACAGGAAAAGGATATCATGATTTTAAATCAATACTAAAAAATACAAATTATATAATAAAAGAACGTTTTACAACACTTACTGCGGAGAATATTGCTAAAGAAATAAAAGAGCTTTATGAAACGGAATCTGTTGATTGTATTTGTATTATTCGTGGTGGTGGAAATAAATATGATTTATTGGATTTCAACAATCCTTTATTAATAAAAACTATGTATGATTCAGGTTTGTTTATTTTTACAGCAATCGGTCATACCAGTGATAATCTAATTTGTAATAAATTTGCTAACTATAATGCTAGTACACCAACTGCATTAGCGATGCACTTTAAAAGATTACAATATGCTGAAGTAAATAAACAAAAAGAAAATGAATTATTATTAGCAAAGAATGATAATAATAAATTACAAGAAATAATCCAAACTTTACATTTAGAAAATGAGAGATTAAAAAGAAAAATTAATGACCTTATTGATGAAAATGAAAACTTAAATGAACAATTAAAGAAATCTAAAAAAGGGTTCTTTAGTAAGTTATTTGGTTGATATTACTTAAGTTGATTAATATAATTTATTCTTTATTTCGTGCATAAAAAAAGACAAGCTTTTCGCTTGTCCTTATGGTACAATATGAAACGGAGAATAAATTGATGTGTCGGTTCTCTCTCTAACGAGGGAGGTGGTAAATATGACAACTTATGAAGTTTTATCATTGATAATTTCTTTATTAAGTCTGATATTTACTATTCTTTCTTATCTCAATTAAATTTGAAATAAAAAAGAAGCCGTCATAACGGACAGCCTCTTCTTCACTTTACGAATTTTCCAGAAGAGGGCTGACGTGGCGAAACATCAGTTTATTCTCTTCTTTTAGTTAATCATATCATAAGTAATAAAATTAATCAAATAAATTCTAAAATAATAAAAGGTGGAATTTATTATGAAATTACCAAATGGATATGGTTCTGTATCCAAGCTTTCTGGCAAAAGACGTAAACCCTGGATTGTTAAAGTTACGAAAGGTTGGACAGACGATGGAAAGCAAATCCGTATGGTTTTAGGAACATTTAAAACTAAGAGTGAAGGACTAATTGCTTTAGCAGAATATAATAAAGATCCCTATGATATTATAGAACGAAGATATACACTAGAAGATTTATATAATATGTTAGCTGAACAAAGATTAAAAAATAATCAGAAAATGCCATTAGCTGCGTATAAACACTGTTCTAAATTACATAAAATGCAATTTAGGGACATAAAGACTGCACATATTCAAGAAATAATAGATAATTTATCTCTTGGATATGCTAGTAAAAAATCTATAAAAAATTTATTTAGTTTGTTATATAAATATGCTATGTCTTTCAATTTAGTTGACAGAAATTACGCTAAATTTATTAAACTTCCATCAGAAATAAAAAGCAATAAACACAAACCTTTTACTGAAGAAGAATTGGAAATTTTATGGAAAAATGATGAAGATTATGTTGTTAAAATTGCTTTAATATTAACATACACAGGCCTAAGACCAAGTGAATTATTAGATATTAAGCGAAGTAATGTTTTTTTGGATAAAAAATATATTATTGGTGGAGCAAAAACAAGTATGGGGATAAATAGACGTATTCCTATAGCAGAAAAAATATATCCTTTTATAAAAGATTTTTATTATATAGCTGATGAATTTAATAATCCATATCTAATTACAAGTAATAAAAAAAGATTGCCATATGCTACTTTAGCTTATAAATGGCGTAAGTCAGAAATTTCAGCTATAAAAAACCATCTTCCACATGATGGACGACATACTTGTAATACATTACTAGATAATGCAGATGTAAAAGAAAATATAAAAAATCTAATATTAGGACATGTAGGGAAAACCATTAATGAAAAAGTTTATACACATAAAACTATTGAACAATTAAAAGAAGCTATTGATTTAATCTAAAATATGTGATGAATGTTGTCTATTTGTTGACTACTATTTAATTTTTAAAGAGTTTTATGTGTTTTTTAGAGATTTTTTATAAAAAGAAAGCCTTTAAATACTTATATTTAAAGGCTTTCTTTAATTACTTAATTTAAACACTTGTTAAAGTTAAATACTAGAAAAATCAATCTTTATGATTTTCATTATACTATTAAAAGTATTGATATACAAGGATTTTAGTTGTTTTTTACCAGCGATAATAGGATTTTTAGAGATTTTATAAAAAGATTTAATTTTCAAGCTTTAGAGAAGTTTTTCTTAATTTTAGCTGGTAATTTTATGGTAAATAAAATTTTATTAAGTAAAAAACAAAAAGCAACTATCAATGATAGTTGCTTTAATTTTATAAATCATATGGTGAACCGCATGAGTTAAGGTGCGAACTTTTATATAGTTCGTTAATATCAGAGTAAGTCACGTCTTTATCACTATTATTCAGGTTATAGACAATACATATTTTGTCGGAGTAAATATAAATTTTATAGATAAAGCAATCAATAATTTGATTATAGAAAGAAACATCAACTCTTTTATTATAGAATACATTTAACATATAAATGATTTGTTTTTCAGATAATAACCTATTACTATTTAATTGTTGGGTAGATATTTCAAGTTCTAATTTATATTTTTCTTGTTCTAATTGTTCTAGTCTATCTTTAGTTGAAGTTGTGATAATACCTGCTTCAATGGCATTCATTAGATTATTTATTTTAGTTTTTGTGGCGGTTAATTGTTTTTTTAAAATTAATAATATATCATTGATTTTATTATCTGCTTGTTGTATTTCAAGACATTTTTTAGCAATCATTTTAAAATGCTTAGGATTTAATATATCTTTTACTGTATATTGGATAATTATATCTTCAAGAAGCTCTTTACGATACTTTTTTTGCTTACAATGTCTATTGCTACAAACATAATAGTGATATTTTACTTTAGTTTTGCTAGTGCCTGTTTTACCAGTCATAGAATGTTCACATAGTCCGCAAAATAGTTTACCAGATAATAAATAGTTAACTTTAGCCCTTGTAGTATGACGGCGATTAAAAAGAATACGAGATTGAACTTTATTGAATAAAGCTTCATCAATTATTGGCGGAATGGCATCTTTGACACATACATCTTCTAATTCATATATGCCAATATATTTTTTGTTAGTAAGCATACGATTTAGAGAAGAACGATTCCATTTACGACCTTTTCCAGCATAATTAGGTAAAATATTTAATTCATTGAAAATATCAATAGCTCGTCTACCTTTAGCATAATCTTCAAAGATTTTTTTTACATAAGGTGCTTGTTCATCATCGATTACATATTTTTTATTTACGATTTTATAACCAAAAGGACAAGCTCCACCAAAGGATAAACCTTTTCGTATATTTTCTTTTATACCACGTTTAACTTTCTGGCTAAGTTCAGCACTATAATATTCAGCAAAACCTTCAAGCATAGACTCAAGAATAATTCCTTCAGGACCATCAGGAATATTTTCTTTAGCATAAAAAATCTTGATGCCGTTTTTCTTCAATTTTGCTTTATATACAGCACTATCATAACGATTACGAGCAAAGCGGTCTGTTTTATAAACTAATACAGCATCAAAAAGACCACTGGAACTATCTTTTATCATTTGTAAGAAAGAAGGTCTATCATCAGTTTTACCACTTAAAGCACGATCAATATAATGTTTAATAATAACCATATCATGCGTTTTAGCAAATTGTTCGCATTCATGAATTTGACCTTCAATAGATTGTTCATTTTGTTTGTCACTAGAATAACGAGCATATATTACAGTCTTAAGCATAAAAAACACAGCCTTTCTTTATAAAAATAGCTGTGATATAATAACGCTATAGGTGAATGTGGTTATATATCACAGCATAAAAACGTTCAGTAGTGCAAATACTGGGCGTTTTTTTAGTTGTTCATGGATTAATATCATTTATCTAATGATTGCTGTAAATGTAGTATTTCTTGCTCACTTAATCCAGTATTTTGAGATATAAAATCAATAGGCATATTAGCTTTTAATAAATTAATAGCGATAGTTTTACGTTCACTTTGAATGCCTTCTTGAATACCTTCTTGTTTAGAATCATACATATTAGAAAGATAATCACGAATAGCTTTTTCTTGTAATTCGTAATCACGACGTTTAATTTCATCTTGAGAAAACATCATTTCATAGTTTAAAGCTTCTTTAATAGCTGGATTATTCATAGCGATGACCTCTCTTTCTTCATCAGTACATTGAGGAGAAAAATATGCTATCCAATTTTCAGCATTACGCATTTTTTTGATATCACTAAATTTAAATTTTTCTAGTTCAATAAAGTGCATCTCAAAATCATCAATTAAAATATCATTTGTTTCATCATTTCGTATATGGTATGAATTGTGATAAGTTTTATATGGTAAATGGTTAAAATTAAGTAAATTAATACTTATTGTTGGTTTTAATTCTCTATAGTGATGACCTTTGCCTAGTTGATAAGCATATAATCTTGACCAATAGTATAACGCACGTTTAGAAAATTTCTTTTGACTAGCAATTTGAATTTCAATATTTATTAGAGAACCATTATTGGTTTTAGCTAAAATATCAAGTTCGGGAGCTTTACCTTCATTGATATCTGGAACTTGTTGTTTATCCATAAAATTTATATCTGTAAAATAATTATGTTCATCTCTATTTAAAATAGAGTTTAAAAAATTCAGTGTAAGATTTTTGCGGGCTTCATCGCCTAACAAACTTTTAAAAAATACATCATTTAATCTATTTATATCTTTTATTTTTTCCATAATATCAGTCCTTTCATGCACCTAAAAAGGTGTTTTTTTTATGCCTTTTTTATATACCATTTGTAGTAATGAAAACTTATAATATTTGAACCTTTTCTTCTTGGTCTATTTCCTCATTAACAATACGACGCTTTTCTTCTGGTGTAAGTTTATGGTCTGGTTTAGTTCTTTGGGAAATAATTTCAATATTGTTATTTGACGATAAGATTTTAGAGATTTGGCGGACATGATTTAAGATTTCTTTACGTTGTTCACTGCTAAGACTTAAACAGTATTTAGCAAGCTCTTGTTCGGTATCTGAAAGATGATATTTTTCAGCAAATGCTTTAAAAATACTATCTTTATTATCAGTAAACATATCGCCTTCACCAGTACGAAGCCATTTTTCATTTACATTAAATTTTATACAAACAAGTTTTATAAAAGCATCATCAGGTATTACTCTACCTATTTCATAACTGGTGATAGCATCTCTTGATTTTCCGCAAATATCACCAAATTCTTTTTGAGTTTTTTTAAAATATTTTCTTAGTAATTTTAATCGTGTATTCAAAGTATTCACCTCTTACATATTAATATAACATCATTATAAGTGTATGTAAACACAAAAATAAGAATGATTTAAGAATATTATTGTTGACATTCACTAATTATAAATATATAATGTGAGTATAGACACTATTATTTAATAAATTTAGTGATTAATGTGTTTTGAGATATACCGCACTATAGAGTAACGAAAAAGAGTGGGCTGGATATCTAAAATTACTGTAAATAATATTTTGATTTATGAAATGAGGTGAATTTGTATGATTGATAAAAATATTATTGATACAGCTGAAAAAGAAACTATGGAAGTTATAAACGAAATTCGAGATGATAAAAATGCTGATATATTAATGCTTTTAGTATTAAGCTTTGCTAAAGGTATTAAGTTTGGTGCAAATGGTAATGAAAGAAAAATTGCCTAGAGTGTAAAGCTCTAGGCAAAAGGATTGTTGATTTTACTTCTTAAAAATTGAAAATAAACTAGAAAATAAGCCTTTTGAAGTTTTTTCTTTATTAGTTTTTTTAGTTGAGGTTTTTTCTATATTGCTTGTATCAGATATAGGATTATTTGTTGATACTTTAATGGAATTTGTTTTTGATGCCATATTATTAGTAAGAGATTTCTTTCTTGATATAGATTTTATGCCTAATGCTTTTTTTAATGATGTACTACCACGTTCAGCTAATACGTTTACTGCATGGTTATATAAATCTAAATTACTAGATGCATCACCACGTATAATGACATCATCATAGTCAGTAGCATCAGATAATCCATCAAAAGACCAATCTTGTAGATTGGAAAATAAAGAAGGTAAGCTAATATAGTTACATTTTGGAGCAGAAATATTATATAAAGATAAGGTACTTTCAAGTTGTTTTTTAGCTTTAGCAGTATCAAAAACAATGATATTTTTATTTTCAATATAAGGAGATATTTCTTTCCAGACTAAATCAAATGTAGGAGCATTTTTTACATCTTCAAAAGTAATACCATGATAAGAAGTAAATGAAAAATTAGTTGTTTTAGGTTTAATGGCAAATTTTTTATTATAGATAATATTGCCTTTTTCTACAACGCAAATAGCTAATTGACAAATACTTTTGGAGTTTTTATTAGCTAGATGCATAGATAATGTTGTATAGCTAAGTTGTTCTGTAGATATGGACATAATAAGCATTTTCCTTTCAAGATGAGTATATCATTGATGTGCTTGTAAGTACTAAAAACGTTTAGAGTATAAAGCTCTAGGCGAGAATGTGGCGGTGATAATTTGGATAAAATATTGCCATATAATGCAGAATTATGTGAAGCACGTAGTATAGGATTTTATAAAGAAATTAATGGAAAGATGATTTATATAACAATTACTACACAAACACTACCTGCACATATATTAAAAATAAAAAGTAATGATTCTGTTGGACAATATTTAAAGGAATTATCAAATATTATTGATGAGTTACTAAACGAAGAAGAAAACCAGCAACTTGACCAGTAATCCATGAATGTTTTTGCATAAGTGAACTAAATTTACTTAAATAACCTTGTGTTGCAGGCATATTATTTTCTTCGAGAAATTTTAATTTATCTCTTAATTCTTGAATTTCTTGTCTATCTATAGAATTTTGAGGGATATGCTCGTCGATAAGTTTATCAAATTGTTCAAAACTAAAATAATTGTTAATAGTCACGGTATTGTTATTGCCAACAGAGCCGTAATTATTTTGAAAGTTTATATTTTGTACATTTTGAGCATTGGGATTATAGTCATTAATCCAATTAATTCCTTTTCCAGTAATTTTAAAACGAACAACATATTTAAATCCTAGAGGTTGAAATGTATCATATATAAAATTATTACTTTCTAAATAGTTCATAATGGATATTAAGTGTTCTTCTTTGAAATTATTTAAATGAGCGATATGAATTGTATCTGCAAAAATAGTTTGGTTATTATTTATAAACTCGAAAGCGCATTTTAAATATCGTTTAGCTTCATTTACTATATCCATGATAATCACCTCCTTTCAGAGACGATTATAACATAAATTAGAGGTAATAAAAAAATTGCCTAGAGTATAAAGCTCTAGGCGAAAATGTGGCGGTGATATAGTGATAGATATATTGACATTAAAGACAGTACAAGAAGCTATTAGTTGTACAGCAGGTGTGCTTATTATAGTATATTTCGTTATGAGTATTATACATTTAATAAAAAAATGGTGATGATATGATACTAATTCAATTAATTAAAACTTTGATACTTATATTATTAATTATCGGCAGTTGGTATCTACCAATAGAGTTATTAATAAATATATGTTTAATCGTATTTATACCAGAAGAAATATATAAACTATATTTATATTTAAAAAATAGTTAATCATTTTTATGAAAAACAATATATGTTGTAAATATTATATATGAAATGGAGAAAAAATTACCAGTACAAATAATAAAACATATACATCAAAAAGATATTTTTAGTTTAGGTAAAAATAATTGATTTTATTGGAGAAAGGACAATGTGTATGATGGAAATGGTAAAAATAAATGATAATTTTGATTTAAATGTTGAAATATATATAAATAGATATTCTGAAATAAAAGAAGCTGTAAAAGTATTATCTGAAGTACAAAAAGAATATAACTGTAATTGTGTATTAAATATAAAATGTAGTACAACGCCAAGAGGATAAATATTTTATTGAAAGGATAGATTTTATGAAAGAACAAAATATTATACCTACTTATACTGTTGATGAGTGTATTGAATTATTAAGAATAGCCATAAGAAATAACGTTGATGAAACATTACAGGATAAGATTTTTAGTAATACAAAAGTAATTGATACTAGCTGTATTGATAAATATGAAGTAATAAGAAAATGCTTTAAAGTTGTGGCAATAGCTAAAGAATTTGGTATAGGTAAAGAATTAAATGAATATATAGAAAGAGTTAATAAAAAAGAAACAGATGTATTGATATCAAAAATATCAACAAGAATATGTAAGGTTATTAATGAAGAATTTGGTGGTGAATTAAATGAGAAAAATTGAAATAAGCTATTATCAAGGGAAAACGTTTTTAGATATAGCAAAAAATTTTTTTAGTAATCCTGAAGTGCAAGCAGATTGTAAACGTTGGATAGAAGATGGACGATGTGATGCACTGATGAAAGAGATAGAAAAATGTGAAAAAGAAAAGCACCATGAGCAAGCTCATAGTGCTTAAAGTTAGAAGATAACAGCTAAGCTAAGTCCCATGAATTATTGCAGTAATTCATGGGACATTTTAAAAGCCACATATTTCACTACTAAAAATTATAAACTCTATGTGGCATAAAGTCAATTTTTTAAGGTTCATTTGAGCCTTTTACCACCTTGTTAAAGGTATTAATAAGATGAACAAATATAAATATTATGGGTGATATTATGGCTTATGTACATTTAAGAGTAATACTTAAAAATAAGATAGATAATTATAAATATTGTAGTGGAAGAATAGGCAAAAATATTATTAATGGACCAGCACAAGGAACAACACCAATAAGACAGCTTCGATATCAAGATAAAAGAGCGGAGCGTGTATGTGAGTGGAAGTTAACAGAAAACTTTGAAGAAGATGATTTATGGATAACTTTGACATATCAGAAAGCTTCAGTAATAGACTCTGAAAAAGCAAGAAAAGATATAAGCCTTTTTTTAGCATATTTAAGACGAGCATATAAAAAAGAAAGTAATGAGCTTAGATATATTTATACAGCAGGTAGAGGAAAAAGAGGAAATATCCATTTTCATATGGTCTTAAATAAATTTGATACAGCTGTAATTGCTAAAATTTGGAGAAATATTACAGATGGTGGTGTTCATTTTAGACATTTATATACAGAGTTTAATAATTATGGGCAAGTCAATTATAAAAAGATTGCTAATTATTTAATAAAGAATAGTCGTGAAACTTTTTATAGTACAGATAAAATTCATAAGAAACGTTTTTGTGCATCTATAAATTTAAAAATGCCACGTTTAGAAAAAAATATTATTAATGCTAAACAGTGGAAAAAAGAACCTACTACAATAAAGGGATATATTCTAGATAAAGAAAGTATTTATGATGGTTATGGTTGGCTTGATGAAGGTCATAAATGGGATTGTTGTCGAGTCCAACGGTATACATTGATAAGAATTGATGGTGGATATAAGCCACGATATAAAAATCATAAAATATTGGATATTCCAATGGGAGATGATGAATTTGCAGAAGAATAGAAGTCAAATAAGCAGAGTAAATAATGCTCAATCACAAATATTTGAAAATCAAATAATTATGGCTTGTATGGGTTATATAAATGAAAAACGTGCATATATTGAGAAAACACCTGAACCTTTTAGAGTAATAAGCAAAAATCATACTACAGGAGTATTTACAGGAAGATTTATAAAATATAAAAATGCTCAACCAGACTTTAAAGGAACGATTTTTGGCGGTTCTGCAATATGTTTTGAAGCAAAACAAACTATGAAAGATAAGATAAAAATATCAGTTCTTACTGATTATCAAGAAGAAGCTTTAGAGTTACATTATCAGTTAGGAGCTATAACAGGAATATGTATAAATCTAAATAATGATTTTTACTTTGTACCATATTCTTTGTGGCGATTATGTAAAGAACAGTGGGATAGACAATATTTTACTAAAGAAGATTTGAAGGAATATAAAGTGCGTTTTAATGGTGCAGTAAATTTTTTAGATTTTGTAAATGGTAATAAAGTGGAGTTTGTGAAAGAGTTTGTAAAGGGATAAATTATGATAAGTGATAATGAAGCGTCAAAAGCATATGAAACATTAAAAAAATATTGTAAGGAAAGAAGTCATTGTGAAGATTGTGCATTTTTAAAAAATGGGAAAAGTTGGGCATGGATAGATTTACCAAAAATGGATAATCCAAATTATGAAAAAGTAAGAGAATGTTTGAACACAGGTGAATATAAAATTAGTACGTTTTTCGGAGGAAAAGAGTGTATGTTAAAAGGTCGTCCACGATTTTGGGGAGATGAATAAAATATGGCAATGTGTGAACATACTTGGTTAGACGGAGAAGTTTGGAATTGTTGGCTGATGAAAAAGCCATGCCCTTTTATAAAACCAGAATATAACGACTTATGTATAGAAATGAAAGTACAGATATGTACTGGTAAATGGGAACAATTAAATAATAAAAATAAGAGAGGTCTTTAATATGAAAACAATATCTATTCAATCATTCAAAGGTGGAACAGGAAAGACTACAGCTACAGCAAATATTGCTTATGTACTTAATAAATATCATGATAAAAAAGTATTAGTGGTAGAAGCTGATGCACAATCAAATATATCTAGTTATTTTGGTATTGATAAAGACCGTGAAAAAGGAATTGCAGATATATTAATTGGTAATGATATAGATATTTATTCTTTGATTAAGAAAACTAGATATGATAATTTGCATATAATTACAGCTGGTTTAAAAATGTATGTAGCGGAAGATTATGTTAAGGCTAATAAAAATCCATTAGTTTTAAAGAAAGCATTAACAAAATTAGCTAAAGAATACGATTATTGTTTAATTGATAATGCACCAGCAATAAATACTATATCAGCAGTAACTATGCTTGCTAGTGATGAAATAATTATTCCTGTGTGTTTAGACTTATTTTCTATTGAAGGATTAAAAATAATGATTGAGCAAATAGGAAAAGTAAAACGAGCTAATCAGGAATTAAAAATAAGAGGTATTTTTATAAATCGTTGGCAAAATAATAATGCCAAACATCAAGCAAAAGATTATTTAGAGAAAATGTTTAAAGAACAATATATTTTTAAAGCTAAAATAAGAGAAAGTCAACATATTGCTAATAGTACATTTACAGGAAGAACAGTTATTGATTTAAATTGTCGCTTTGGAGTAACAATAGATTATAAAAATCTAGTAAATGAATATTTAAAATTAAAATGAGAATGGTCCGATTTGGACCATTTTCTAAAGGAGTAATAGAAGATGGATTTTGATATTTTAGCAGCTTTAGAAGATAGGAGTATAGAAGTGGAAACATTGGCGGATAAAGACCGTATGCAAATAGAGTATATAAATGTAAAGGATATAATACCTGCTAGAAATGATAATAATTTTTATGATACAGATGATGTTATTACGTTAAAAGAAAGTATTCGTGTAGAAGGTGTAAAACAAAATCTTATTGTAAAAAAGAAAAATAATGAGGGAAAGTATGAATTGATAGCAGGTGAAAGAAGATGGAAAGCATGTAAAAGTTTATATGAAGAAGGAATAAAAGATTTTGAGTATATACCATGTGTAATTAATAAATATGAAGATGATTTAAAAGATAGATTATCTCTTATAACTACAAATTGTACTGCTAGAAAATTAACTGATTGGGAAAGAACAGAGCAAGTTGAAGCGTTAAACAATATTTTAAAAGAATATAAACAAAGAGGTATAAAATTACCTGCACCAAGAAAAGATTTAATATCTAAACTTATAAATGAGTCAAAAACAAATGTAGCTAGAATGTTAGGGCTTAAAAATAATCTTATAGGAATTTTTAAAGACGCTATGAAAAATGAAATGATAGGTTTATCTGTTGCATATGAATTATCTACATTACCGCAAGATAAACAAGAATTGATGATTAATCAATTCAAGGAAAATGGCGGATTAACATTAAATAATGTGAAATATATAAAAGATAGTTTAAAAAATGAAGTTGAAGATGAACAAGAAGAAAGAAAAACAGATAAAAAAGATATTGATCTTAAAGTAAAAGTATTAGAAGAAAAGATTAATATAAAAAAATTGTCACTAGTTTATGTAATATATATGACTTCAACAGATTTATATTATTATTCAGTAGTATGTAATATCTATTATTGTGGTGGATTTACTAATACATCTAAGGTATATAAAACAAAACAAGAAGCATTAGATAATTGTTTAGAGTATATATCTAAATGTTGTTTAGATAAATTTGAACATGAAAAAGTGCAGTCTAATCGGGATTGTATTTTAGGTTTATTAAAATACTTGTTAAAAAAATATCCAGATAAAGAATATCTTCAAGATAGATACGATAAAGCTAAAATTATAGATGAAATGACATTGAAAAGACCAAGTAAAGATGAGTTAGATGAAATAACAGATGATAATATAATTGAAAATGAACATATACAAGATGAAGATAAACCTATAGAAATTTGTAAAACTGATAATGTAAATATCTATGATAAACAAAAAGAAGATATATTATTGGAGTATCTAAGATATTTTGAAAATAAATTAAAATATTATACAGAATTACATTCTATGGCGGAAAATGAACAGGATAATGATGTATTACAATCTAGTTTAAAAGCAATAGAGTATACATCTGAATTGATTGAAAAGGTACAAAGTGATTTATTTGCACTTACAGATGATGAAAAATATGATATAGAAGATAATAAGGAGAATTAAAATATGGATAATATACAAGATAGAGTAGATAATTGGAGAAAAAAGATTGAGGAAAAAAAGGATAAAAATGAGAAATTAAGTGAAAAAGAAGCAAAAATAATTTTAAATGAAGCAATAGATATATCATCTGGTTTAGTAGAAGATATAATTAATGATTGTAAAAAAAGAAATGATGATAGAAAAGAAAATTTTTTACAAGATATATTTAGTAATATAAATAAAAGTTTTAGTGTTTTAAAAGAAGGTTTTAATTATAAAGATAAGCTTCATGTACTGGTAATTGATGAGAATAATAATGCATTGAGAGTTTTTTCTAATAATGCTAATAAAAATATTTTAGAAGAATTAGGAAGAATAATTGAACATATGGAAAATCAAAAAGATTTCAAAGTAGAACGATCATATTTAGATGATATAGTGGTGAGAAATTATGAAAGAGCTAATAATTAAAGAAGTAAATTATTTTAAAGAAGAAGTAAAGATTAAATATGAAGAAGGGACATCTAAGAAAACGTTAAGTGAAGAAGAACCGCCACGAGATGAATTAATAGAAATATTAAAAAACTTAAATGCAGTAGGTAGTAGATTATTAAAATATCCATTTTCTATAAAAGATAGGATTGTGGTAACAGGGGCAAAATTTATTTATAAAAATAATTGTTTAAAATATGTAATATTAAAAGGATTTTATAAGTTAGACGGTAATCTAATACCACAAAATTTTCCAAAGAGATTATATAATTCAAATTGCATTTTGGATTATACAGATGATGAAATGATTTTAATTAATCAGTTATTAAGTGAAGCAAGAAAATATATTTATGGTGAAAGGAAACAAGTATTATTACCACATATAAATGAAACAATAAATACACAACCAGCAAAACAAAATATATCTATGATAAATTAGCGAGGTAGAATAATGGCGTTAACAAAAGCAGATTTAAATAAAATTTCTGATATGATAAAAATGACTGTGATGGCGGTTGTTAGTGAAGCGATAAAGACGATAATACAAAATAATAGCATTAATTTAAAGCAAAAGCCTATAAATTATAGGGAAAAGACTATAAAGAAATTAGAAGCATATAATATTCTTAAGCATAATATGGAGAAGTGTGAAAAAGATATTGAAGATTTATTTAAAGAAGAATTTGGTGCTTGTCCAGCTGTTCATCATGCTATGGAGTATTATGGTGAAAAATGTACACTTGATGAAATTCGTCATGCAAAAAAATTAAAAATAGAACATATTTATTATAGAGATAAAGAAGAAGTAGACTTTATAGATTGTGCTTTAGAAGAAATAAAAGATGAATATTATGGCGGAATAATAAAAATGATTTATTTTGATAAGATGAAAATTGAAGATATAGCTAATAAAATGAGTTGTGATAAGGTTACATTATATAGGCATAGAAATAGACTGTTAGATATATTATCTATAAGGTTTTTTGGTAAAGATGTACTTGAATAAATGCAACTAGACCGTGCAAAAAAATCGCAATTTACTACCGTAAAAAAAGATGATAAAATTTTTATAGGTCAAAGAAGCGAGGAAATGACCTCTCTAAAAGTAAACGCTTTTCCGTCTGAAAACTGAATAAGGTTGCGCACATGATTGTGGATTACATGCAGAAAAGACAGCTAAATTATTAGCTGTCTTTTCTGTTTGGAAGGTGATGAAATGACGATTATAAAATGTGATAAATTTAGATGTTTCTATAATGCTGAAGGTATTTGTGAACATAGAAAGATAATCATGAAATATAAAAGGTGTATGAGTTATACAGTATCTGGAAATTTTACCATAAGAGATTTAATACAACATAAAGCTACTTGTCATAAAGCCAATGGTAAATATAAAAATAATACAGCAAAGGTATTTAAATAAATGAAAAAATAAAAAAGAAAGTGATTGTCTATGATTAATATTTTTAAAATTATAGGAGATAAATTAAAGAAAATGTTTTCTAAAAATAATATAGATGAAAAAATTTTTATTGAATTAGGCAATATTAATATACGTATGGGTACAAATATTATAGGAGAAAGAAAAAATTTGTATATACCTAAATTAAATTATGAAGGTGAATTTACTTTTAGGAGGAAACCTAATAATCGTATAAATCCTAAAATAAGATATATAACATTATATAAAGCAGAAAAACTAATGAAAGTATAAATACTAAAATTAATAAATGTAATTTATATTGAGGTGTATTAATGGCAAAAGAGTTTGCAAGGAAGTTTTATAACAGTACAAGATGGCGGAAGTGTGCTAAAGCTTTTGCACAGTCTAAGCTTTTTATTTGTGAGATGTGTCATAATCAAACAAGTGAAAAGATTGATGATGATCAGCGTTATATTGTTCATCACAAAGTACCACTTACACCAAAGAACATTGACGATCCTTATATTACTTGTGGTTGGGATAACCTTATGCTGCTATGTATTGAATGTCATAACAAGATACATAGTAAGGAGCGAAGGCGAATGCTCTTTGATGACAATGGTAATCTAATTGGTATTGATGAACCAAAGAATAATTAAAATGATTAACTACACCCCCATATACAATAAATTATCTGATAATTTCCTAGACCGGAGGGTCCACATTCGTTTAAAATACGTGTCGTCGTCGAGAGGGGTGTGGTCTATTTTTCAGAAAATTTACTAGAAAGGAGATGAAAATTTGTGCCAAAAGCAAGTGAAAAAACTTTGAAAAAACGAAGAATAACGCAATATAGAGAGGCATTCAAAAATATTGATGATGATAAAATGGCAATAGTAGAAAGAACAATTGATTTTGCTGTTGACCTAGAATTTAGGCTTGATAACCTGCAAAAAGACCTCGATAGAGATGGTTTTATCGAGGAATACTGCAATGGAAAAGACCAATACGGCACAAAAGAGTCTACTGCTAGTAAAGCATATTCTACAGCTTTAAAAAATTATAATTCATTAATCCGAACACTATTATCTTGTATGCCACAAAAAATTTCTGACGATATTGATGATGGTTTTGAAGCCTTTGTTGGTACATTAAAAAAGTAGTGATTATATGAATTATATTGAAGTTTACTATGAAAAGATAAATAAAGGCGATGTAGTAGTTTCGGAAAAGGTAGCAAAATTATTTAGGCATTTACATGCGAAGCTTCATGGTAGTAATAGTCGTTATGTTTTTGATGAACAAAGAGCTAATCATGCCATTGATTTTATTGAGCGTTATTGTAAACACTCTAAAGGTAAATGGGCAGGTAAGCCAGTTATTTTAGAAGTTTGGCAAAAAGCTATATTGTCGGCGTTGTTTGGTTTTATAGATAAAGATACAGGTCTTAGACAATATAGAGAAATAATTTTAATCGTAGCTCGTAAAAATGGTAAGTCTACATTATCCAGTGGAATAGGTCTTTATTTGTTATTTGCTGATGGTGAAGCAGGTCCTGAAATTTATAGTGTAGCGACAAAAAGGGACCAAGCAAAAATAATATGGTTAGAATCAAAAAGAATGGTAAAAAAATCGCCATCATTAGCTAAACGCTCTAAATCATTAGTGTCCGAAATACAGTGTAATTTTAATGATGGAACATTTAAGGCACTGGCAAGTGATAGCGACAGTTTAGATGGTCTTAATGTTCATGGTGCCTTAATTGATGAGCTACATGCTATCAAAGATAAAAATCTTTATGATGTAGTAATTGATGGTATGACTGCAAGAGAACAGCCTTTATCTATTATTACATCTACTGCTGGTACAGTGCGTGAAGGTATTTTTGACCTAAAGTATGAAGAAGCAGCTAATATTATTGCCGATTTCGACAATGAAGAAGGCTATAAAGTAGATACTATTTTACCAGTGATTTACGAATTAGATAGAAGAAACGAATGGACTAATCCAAAATATTGGGCAAAGGCTAATCCTGCACTTGGAACAATTAAAAGCCGTGAACAGCTTGAAGATAAAGTAAATCGTGCAAAGGCTAATCCTCATTATGTTAAAAATTTATTATGTAAAGATTTTAATGTGCGAGAAACTGCTACAGAAGCTTTTATGACTTTTGAACAACTAAACAATGAAGCAACGTTTGATATTGAGGTTTTAAAACCTAGATATGGCATTGGTGGTATAGATTTATCTGCTACAACGGATTTAACTTGTGCAACTATGCTTTTTAAAACGCTAGAAGATGAAAAGCGTTTTTATGTAGAGCAGATGTATTGGATACCAGAAGATTTACTAGAAAAACGAGTGCATGAGGATAAAGTGCCTTATGATATTTGGTTAAAACGTGGATTTGTGAGAGTAAGCCCTGGCAACAGCATTGATTATCGCTTAATTGTTGAATGGTTTGAAGAAATGCAGAATGAAAAAGATATATATTTATTTAAGTGTGGTTATGATAGTTGGTCTGCAAAATATTTTGTTCAAGATATGGTAAATACTTTTGGGGAACCAACAATGGAACCAGTAATACAGGGAAAGAAAACTTTATCTGGTCCGATGAAAGCATTAGGAGCAGACTTAGAAGCTAAGCTTATAAATTACAATAATAATCCTGTGCTTAAATGGTGTATGGCAAATGTTAGTGTAGATATGGATAAAAATGGAAATATCCAGCCATGTAAATTACAAAATCCAAGACAACGAATTGATGGATTTGCGTCTCTTTTAGATGCATATGTAGTTTATGAGAGAAATAAAGATGACTATATGAATATTATTTAAAAGGTGGTGAGACATTGCAATTTAGAAGTTTATTTAGCAAAATCTTTGGTAATCAAAAAGAATATAAAGATGTTACAGCTTTAAAATTGTTAAATGGTTATACAAATATGTATACACCTTTTTCAGGAAATGCTTATGATGATGCTACAGTACGAGATTGTATAGATACTATTGCAAGGCATTTTGGAAAAATGCGACCAAAACATGTAATTAAGGATAATGGAAAAATAAAAAATGTGCCTAATGATAGGTTGAATTATTTATTAAGTTCGTATCCCAATCCAATGATGACTGCTAGTGAATTTTTAGAAAAGTTTATAGCACAGTATTTTACGTATAATAATGCTTTTATTTATATACAATGGGACGAATTTACAGGCAGTATAAAAGCTGTATATCCATTAGATTTCCCTCTTTTGGAAATACTAGAAGACAAAACATATAATCTTTATGCTAGATTTACTTTTGGTGCAGGTGAAAGAGTTACTATTCCTTATGAAAATCTTATTCACATTCGTAGACATTTTAATCGCGATGAAATATTTGGCGATGATAATTCAAAGATAATGATTGAAGATTTATCAACGCTAAAGGCAGTGAGAGCTTCTATTATTAATGCAGTTAAAAATTTTACAGCACTGCGTGGATATTTAAAATGGATTTCATCTCTTAGACCAGAAGATATGAAAAAAGTACATGATGATTTCGTACGAACATATGCTAGTAATAATCCTTCAGGTATAGCTAGTTTGGATAATAAAGTAGAATTTCATGAATTAAACAGTAAGATAACTACCTTTAATAGTCAACAAATGAGTTATGCTAGAGATTGTATTTATAAACATTTTGGACTTAATGAAAATATTATCATGGGCAAATATACAGAAGATGAGTATATAGCCTTTTATGAGTCAGTACTTGAGCCTGTAGCTATAAAATTAGCTCAAGAAATGACAGACAAATTATTTACAAGACGAGAAAGAGGCTTTGGTAATGAAATTATTTTAGAAAGTAATAGATTAAACTTTATGTCTGTAGCATCTAAAATTAAAATCTGTGAAACACTTATTCCTACTGGCGGACTTACAATCAATGAAATTCGTGAAATCTTTGGTTATGCTGGTATAGAAGGCGGTGATGAACGTCTTATCAGCTTGAATTTTGTAAAAGCTAAAGACCAAAGTTTATATCAAACTGGAACAGATGATAATTCATTGAAAGGTGGTGAAGATAATGGGGAAAATGGAAACAAGAATGGCACTCCTGGAGCCAGCCAGTGAAAATGAAGAAAACAAGCAACTTGTAGAAGGGTATGCAGCAGTTTTCAATCAAAGGACATTGATATGGGAAAGCGAGTGGAGCGGTTGGAAGTATATGGAAGTAATAGACCGCAATGCCTTCGATGGTGCTGACATGAGCGATACTGTATTTAAGTACAATCATGGTGATATTGCTATGGTACTTGCTAGAGCAAGCAATAATACTCTTACTATGAATACTGATGATAAGGGTCTTAGAATTAGTGCAGATATTATTGACACCAATAATGGTACAGATGTGTATAAACTTATTAAACGTGGTGATTTAAACAAGATGAGTTTTGCTTTTACTGTAAAAAATGAGCGTTCAGAATCTGATAGGGAAAATAAGATTTATACACGTACAATAACCGCCTTTGATAAAATTTATGATGTGGCGGTTGTCGATTTTCCAGCGTATGATGGAACATCTATACAGGCACGAAGTAAAGAGTATTTTGTGAACCTAGAAAAAGATTTACAAGAAGAAAAAAGAAGAAAAAAATTATATTTAATGACTTATTTGTAATGCACGGTTAGACGTGCTTTTTTTATGCGAAGGAGAAAGAATATGAACAAAAGATTAGAAGAAATTTTGCAAAGAAAAGAAGAAATTCGTTCTTTATTAAATGATGAGGGCAACAAAAACATCAATTTTGATGAAATTGAAAAAGAACTCCGAGAACTTGATGAAGAAGAAAAAGAAATTCGCAGACGTCAAACAATTATTGATGGTATGGGTACAATGACAACTAGAACAGCAGGTCAACCAGCTAAAAAAACAAATGTTTTTGATAGTGAGGAATATAGACAAGCGTTTATGAATTATGTTTGTCGTGGTGAAAAAATTCCTCAAGAATTTAGAAGTGATGAAGTAACTGCTACAACGGATATTGGTGCATTGGTGCCATCTGTTACACTCAATAAAATTATCGAAAAACTTGAAGCATACGGTATGATTTTGCCACTTGTAACACGTACAGCTTATAAAACAGGTCTTTCTATTCCAACTTCTAACGTAAAACCAGAAGCTACATGGGTAGCAGAAGGTGCAGGCAGTGATAAACAGAAAAAGACTTTATCTGGTACTATTACTTTTAGTCATTTCAAATTGCGTTGTGCTGTAGCTGTTACTTTAGAAACAGAAAATATGGCATATAGTGCGTTTGAAACAACACTTGTTAATAATGTAGTAGAAGCAATGGCAAAAGCATTAGAAAAAGCGATTATTTCTGGTACAGGTGTTGGACAACCAACAGGTATTCTAAAAGAAGATGCCAAAGGTACAAAAATAGAGGTAAGCAAAATTGACTATAAAACTTTGGTAAACGCTGAAGCTGAACTCCCTATGGAGTACGAATCAGGTGCAGTTTGGTGTATGACTAAAAAAACATTTATGGCATTTATTGGTATGACAGATACAAATGGTCAACCTATTGCACGTGTTAACTATGGATTTGGCGGAAAAGCGGAACGTAGTTTATTAGGTAGAACTGTAGTGCTTACAAACTATTTAGAAAACTTTTCTGATACTTTAGAAGCAGGAAAAACATTTGCTTTTCTTTATAATTTTGCCGATTATACGCTTAATACCAATTTCCAGATTGGTATTAAAACTTATGAAGATAATGACACTGATGACATTATCCGCAAAATGATTATGGTGTGCGATGGTAAACCTATTATCTATGATAGCCTTGTTAAATTGGTGAAAGCGGGAGAGTAATAGCCCCACACCTGCAATAGTAGGTAAGGCAATAGTGGGGCAAACAATACTAGGAAAAGAAAGTTAAATAAAAGTGAGGTAAATAATTATGTATACAAAAACTAATTGGGTAAATAATGAAACTCCAGTAAATGCTGAAAATATGAATAAAATTGAAACTGCACTTGAAACACATGAAAATGCAATTGAAGATAAATTAGATAAACCAGAAATAGAGGGTAGTCAAGGGCAGATTTTATCTTTAGGTGCTGATGGAAAGTTAACTTATATTGATAAACCAAAAGACGGAGAGCAAGGTCCTCAAGGAGAAAAAGGTGAAAAAGGTGATGTTGGACAGCAAGGTCCAAAAGGGGAGACAGGTGAGCAAGGAACAGCTGGAGCAAAAGGAGATACTGGTGCAAAGATAACAAGTATAGAACTTACTATTACTGGCGGAACTATTACAGGTACAGCTCATCTTGACGATGAAAGTACAGCTTCTATTACAGGTACTTATTCTGCTAGTTAAGGAGTAATTTAATATGGCTGTTACACTAAAACAAACAAAAGATTATTTGCGAATTGATGAAGATTTAACTGAAGATGATGAACTCATAGGAAGTTTAATCGAAGCTGCTACTGATTATTTAGAGCAGACTACCGGAAAAAAGTATAGTGATAACAGCCAGCTTTTTGTCTTGGCTGTTAAAATGCTGGTAGCACACTGGTATGAAAATAGAAGTGTTTTTTCTACAAAAACCAATGTAAACAATTTACCACACTCTATAGAAGCTATAATTACGCATATTTCTCTGGCACAGTATTATAAACCATTAGGAAGTGAAACATCATGATTAATATTGAAGAAATTGGTACATTAGATAAACGTGTAACAATTTTAAAATATGAAGATGTTGAAACGCAGTATAATCTGACGCAGAAAAAATTAATACCGTTTTTAAAAGTATGGGCAAGAATTGAGCCACTTAGAGGACGAGCCTATTACGAGCAACACAAAGAAAAAATGGAGGATTTAACAAAGGTAACGGTTCGTTATCGGGATAGCATAAATAATTCCATGTTGGTGCAGTATAGAAATAAATTATATCGCATAAATACAGTTATCGACCCGTATAAAGCACATGTTAAGCTGGAACTTATGTGTTCTGAAAAAAGAGCAGGTGATGAAGACAATGGGTAAAGTTACTTTTGAGGAATTTATTGGCAGATTGCAGGCGGTACAAAAAGAATTTCCTGATGACGTTGAAGTAGTTTTAAACCGTGGCGCCAATCGCATGGTTAGAGCTTTAAAAGCAAATAGCCCCAATAGTGGCAAAGACCATAAAGGAAAATTAAATAAAAGCTGGAAAAAGAAAATTGAAGGTTACGGCAAAAATATTCACGCTGATATTTACTCTACTGCGCCACATTTCCATTTGGTTGATAGAGGACATAAGATTATAGATAAAAAAGGGCGCGAAAAAGGCTTTGTACAGGGAAAACATTTTCTGCAAAAAACCATAGACGAACAGCAGGATGATTTGCGGGAATATATGTGGAAAGGCGTATACAGGCGGGTGAAAAATAAATTAGATGACTGATATAGTAAAGCAGATAGATATTTTAAATCAAATCGGCATGATGCTTAAAACGGAATTTAAAAGCACGGTTTACTCCGATGAAATCTTAGAGGATTTTGCGAAGCCGTGCTTTTTTATTAAGTGTTTATGTACTAATATACCCCAAACTAAAAATATTACAAAAAAAAGATTGTCCATTATCACAACGTATTTCCCCCGAAATGCCGATAAAAATGAAATCCATTATGCTGATGTTATGGATAGGCTTCAGACGCTTTTTCAGAGGGGAATACCTGTAAAAAAACGATATCTTCACCTAAATGAATTTCTTATTGACAGAGTGGGGGAAGAACAGGATATTATCCAGACGACAATAAGACTGGACTATTTGGAACGAATTATTAGACCGCATAAACACCATGAAATCATGGAAGATATGCAATTAAAAATGAGAATAAACGAAGGAGAGAAAGCAATATGGCAAAGTTAGGAATGCCAAGTGTGATTATATCTTTTAAAGAAGCAGGCATTGCAGCAATTGAACGTAGTCAACGTGGCATTGTGTTTCTTATTTTAGAAGAAGAACAAGAAGTTATTGATAAATTAACTGTAAATACAAGTGCTATTTGTGGTAAGGCTATTACAGGACAAGCAATAACAGGAAATATAGAAAAACAGGAAGTTATTGAAAATCCATTTGTTATTTATACGACAGATGATATTCCTAGCGAACTTAGTGAGAATAATAAGGATTATATTACTAAGTGCTTGCTTGGATATGTAACCGCACCGTACCGAGTTAAAGTTTATTTACAAGCTAAAGGTAAAACAGGAGCGGATAAATGGCAGGAATCTTTAAAGAAAATTGCAGCAGAACGCTGGGATTATCTGGCAATACCTACTATTGAAGAAGAACAGCTTGAAACTGTCGGTACATGGATTAAGACCAATAGGGAAAATAAATATAAAAAAGTAAAAGCTGTACTTCCTGGATATGATGGCGACTATGAAGGGATTATTAATTTTAGTAATAAAACTACCAAGACAGCAACAAAGACGTATACACCAGCAGAATATACAGCACGTATCGCAGGACTTATTGCCGGAACACCGATGACTATAAGTGCGACATATGCGCCACTTTCTGAGGTTATCGACTGTGATAAATACGACCTTGATGAAAACGATGAGAAAGTTAATAATGGTGAATTTTTTATTTGGTATGATGGCACAAAATATAAAATGAGTCGTGCAGTAAATAGTCTTGTTACCACGACAGAAGGAAAACAAGAAGGCTATCAAACTATTAAAATCGTAGACATTATGGATATGATTTATGATGATATTAGAACTACAGCGCAAGATAGCTATATAGGTAAATATGCAAATACCTATGATAATAAATGCCTGCTTATCATGGCAATAACTGGATATCTTAAAGAACTTGAAAAAGAAGGTCTTTTACAAGCTAATTATTCTGTAGTAGAGCTTGATACAGAAGCAATTAAAAATTATCAGCTCCAAAATGGTTTATATACCAAAGATGAGCTTGCAGATATGAGCGATGATGAAATTAATCAATTAGATACTAAAAAGAAAGTATTTTTAAAAGGTAAGATTAAGATTATCGACGCTATGGAAGATATTGAATTACCATTTGATATTTAAGAAAGGAGCTTACTTTTATGGATAAATTTATTGCACAGCGTGTAATGAGTGGCACGCAGGGCGAAATCTGGATAGACGGGAAATATATGGCGGAAGTAACCGCTTTTAAAGCAGAAATAAAACTTGTCAAAGAAGAGGTTAATCAGGTTAAAACTTATTTTAAACAATATAAAGTTACAGGGTGCGAGGGTTCCGGAAATGTGAAAATGAACCATGTATCTTCTTACTTTATTAATCTTATGGCGGATAATATCCGCAATGCCCGTCAGACAGTTGTTACTATTAGAGTAAAGCTGGACGACCCGGATGCAGTAGGACGCGAAGAAGTTATTATTCGCGATGCAACTTTTGATAAGCTTACTCTTATGGACTGGGAAGCCAAGAAACTTACAGAAGATGATTATGATTTTACTTTTACGGACTTTGAAGTGCCTGTTACAGCCGACGCTTGATATAATTGCAATTATTTTATTTTTAAAGGAGATAATAAATATGAATTTAGTTGATGTATTATTAAGTACAGATGTAAATAAAGTTTTAGCAGAAGAAACAAAAACCTATGAAATTGCACGCCTTAGCAATGTTTTGGGAACAAAATTTGAGCTGACTTTAAAACCTATTCCGTTTAAAAGATATTCGGAAATTCAAACAACTGCAATTAAAATGAACGGCAAGAAAAGAGAAGTTGATTTATATAAAATGCAACTCCTGACATTGAGTGAAGGTATTAAAAGCCCTAATCTTGCCGATCCGAAATTACTTAAAAAATTCGGTGCGATAACACCGTTTGATATGTATGAAAAATTGTTTTTAGCCGGTGAAATTACAAATATTGCCGATGAAATTGGTAAATTGTCCGGTTATGATATTGACGAAAAAGAAAAAAACGTTGAAGAAGTAAAAAACTGATAAAATCTGACGGAAATGTTCGGGTGATGTATTGGCTGTATAAAAAACATCACTGGCACCCGTCGGATTTTTTTAATATGGATTTTGGTGAGAAAACAGTAATTGAAGCATTTGTCCGGCAGGAATTAGATGATATAGAAAATGAAGTCAGAAAAATGAAGGGAGGTTAATCATGCCGTCGGTAATTGATGTAGTTTTGAACTTGGTTGACCGTGTTACCAATCCGCTTAAAACGGTGCAAAGGGAAATGGAACGGACCGCAAAGACTAATCAGCGTCTTGGAAGAGATATACAGAAAATCGGTAGCGGTATAAGTAGTGTCGGAGAAAGTTTAATGCCGGTAGCGGCAGGAATTACGGCAATAGGCGTAGCTGGCGGCAAAGCGTTTATTGATTTTGATAGCATTATAACTGGAGCAGCGGCAAAAGCTGGAGCAACAACAGAAGAAATGGAGATGATGCGCCAAAAAGCTAGTCAATTTGGCGCTGATTTTCCAATAAGTGCCACGCAAGCAGCAGAAGGTATGGATAGATTAGCAGCGGCAGGCTATGACGCTAATCAAGTTGTTGGTGTTATGCCATCTGTTATTACAGCAGCAGTAGCTAGTGGTGAGGATTTGGCTACGACTTCCGATGTTGTAAGTAATGCTCTTAATATTTGGAATCTAAAACAAGGTGATATAGCACAAAATGCCATGAGGGTTGCAGACGTTGTACAAATGGCATCTAATAAATCCAGTCTTGGAATGGCAGATTTTGGTTTAGCTATGCAGTATGCAGGAGCGCCAGCAGCAACTTTAAATGTAAGTATAGAACAATTAGCCACTGCAATGGCAATAATGAAAAATAATGGTATAGAAGCAAGTACAATCGGTACGTCACTTCGTTCTGTATTCTCACGACTTTCTGAACCACCAAAACCAGCAGCAGAAGCTATTGAAGCACTTGGACTACAGGTAAAGGACGCATCGGGTAATTTCCTTGGATTACAACCAATAGTAGAACAGTTGCGAGGTAAAATATTAAACCTTTCTAATACAGAACAGGTTGCTTATGCTAAGGCACTAGCGGGTGAAGAAGCATATAGTGGACTTTTAGCACTTGTAAAAACAGCACCAGAAGAATATCAAGCACTTCAAAATGCTATGGATAGTGCTACAGGTTCATCACAGGCTCAATTTGAGGTAATGAAAGGTACACTAAAAAATAGTATTGATGGTATGCTGGGAAGCCTTGAAAGTCTTGCTATTAATTTTGGTAGTGTACTGACACCGCAAATTAAGGCAATGACGGACGCTATCGGTGGTTTTGCCGATATGATAAATACCATATCCCCGGAAACAAAGTTATTAATAGGTGATATCTTAATGGGTACGGTGGCATTTACCGGATTTACCTTAGCAGCAGGTAAAGCCGTAAGTATTGGTGGCGGTATTGTAAAACTTTATGGCGATATAGGTAGAGCTGCAATGGGTGGAAGTATACACAATAAGGCTTTACAATTTGCTGTTTTAAATACAGCCAATGCTTATAAAACCTTAAAAGATACTGTAATTGCATTAAAAACTACTCAAAATGGGAATTCTTTACCTGTTTTTACAAATATTTCTACAAAAATAAAAAGTGAGTATGATAAAATACGTGCTTTAAAATGGGCTGATATTACAACAGCAATAGTAAATGCAATGCCTAAAAATCCTATTTCTTTTATAAAAACTACAGTAATAACACGATTACAGAAAATTAGAACATCAGCAATTTTGGCAACAGAATCTTTATTAAGAATGTATAGAACTTTTTATATGAGTAAGGCAATGGAAAGTTTTGCAAATGGTATAGGAAAGGCAACAAAAAGTATTTTTGGCTTAGTTAAGGCAAGCTTTGCTTTTGCATTAACTCCTTTAGGAATTGCTTTAATTGCTATAGCAGGAGCAGCGTACCTTATTTATAAAAATTGGGATATGGTTGGTCCATATTTTATAAGCTTATGGAAACGTATTGAAACAGCTTTAATTGGTGCATGGAATAAAATAAAACCTGCATGGGACAGTTTAATGAATGTTATACCAAAATTAAAAATTGCTATTTCTCCAGCACTTGTAGCTTTGGATAATATTTTTACTATGGCAATAAATGGGCAGGGAGCATTTGAACCATTAATTGCTGTATTGCAGATTGTAGCAAGTATTTTTGGTGGAGTATTGGTGGGAGCTTTTATTATTGCGGCTAATGTATTAGTCGGTACAGTGGTAGCAGCTATTAATGTAGCGGCGGCGATTATAACAGGTTTTCTCGGCGTCTTAGAAGGAATTATCACGTTTCTTACCGGCGTTTTTACAGGGAACTGGGAAATGGCATGGCAAGGCATTGTTAAAATCTTCGATAGCGTATTTTCTGCAATTAAAGGTATTGCAGATGGAATATTAGGCGGCGTAAAAGAAACAATAAACGGCATTATAAAGAGCATAAACTCCATTCAGTTCACCGTGCCGGATATTGTTCCGGGTATCGGCGGTAAGACTTTCGGGGGATTAAATATCCCGTTATTTGCAAACGGAGTTGAAAATTTCTCCGGTGGTCCTGCAATTATTCATGACAAAGGTGCAGAAATTGTCGATTTACCGAGCGGTACACGTGTTATTCCGCACGATAAAAGCCTAGTTACTGCTTATATGCAAGGACAAAACAGTATTATAAAAAATATAGCAGGAATGATGAACAATGTTTCTGATACGGTTAATTTATCGGAGCCGATAATAAATATTAAACAAAATAAAATGCCCCAAAACCCTTTTAATAGGGACAGTTTACCTGCTACGAACACAATAGATAATACAGTAATAAACAATTATGATGTAATTTATGAGGCAAAAAAAGAACAACCGATTACAAAATCGGTTAATACGTATGGAAATACAAAACAAAATACAGATATAAATATAAATGTAAATATAAATGGCGTAACAATTACAGATAAAAACGCCGATATTGAAGATTTAGCCTATAGAGTAGCACAACAGCTATATTATCAGGTTCAAAAACGCAGTATCAATATGAATGAGGGGGCGGTGTAATGGCTTCAATTTTATCGTTTTTAAATCAGGCGGTGGATAGCCTTATAAGTTCAAGCTCTAGCTTAAATACAGGTTGTAAGTTAGTTCTAAGCTGTGCTGGGGAAAGCGTAACTTTTCCTGTATCGCCACCTTCTTTTGAAGTAAGCAATGCTTATAATAATAGCACAATAAATGTAAATTCTTTAGGTGATATAAATATGCTGGGTAAACGTGGATTAACTACAATTAAGTTTTCTAGCTTTTTTCCAGCACAGGCATATGATGGTATTGTAAATACTACACCAGATAGTCCATATAGTTATATTGAAAAAATAAAATCTTTTGCACAAAAAGGACAACCTTGTAAATTAGCTATATCTAATACAAATATAAATCTTAATGTTAGTATCGACAGCTTTGATTATAGTGAAAAAGATGGTACAAATGATGTATATTTTTCGATTTCTCTGCGTGAATATCGTTATATATTGCCGAATTCTAATAAGCTTAACAATACAACAGGGCTTGCAAGTAGAGTAGCAGAAGAACAAAAAGAAAAAGTTATTAATTGGTATCCAGGTATGGATTTAATGGATGTAGCAGCACAGAGTGTGGGGCAGTTTTTCCCGATTGAGGAACAGGACGCAAAGCAGTTATCTGTATTTAGAACACTGGCAAAAACGAAAAACTTAAATGTTGGTTCCGTACTCCATGCAACAAAGCAGTCTATTAAAATAAGTGATGATACGATTATAAATTTTTAGGGTGATAGTATGCTTATATGTAAATATACAGACCCACCACTTACACAAAAAGAACAGCAAGAATTACAGCAAAAGAAAAATAGCAATGAAGCGTACACTGAACCACTATCTGATTTTGATATTACAAATTTTGTAACGAAATGGACATGGAGCGGTGATAGTGAACAAGCAGCAAGAAAGCTTGAATTTGAGATTGTTTATAATACTGTAGATAAAGACAGCGCATTTACCGCCTTGGATTTAAAAGTAGGTGGTTTTATTTATTTATCTTACGCTGAAACGGAAGAATCTGAACCTGTTGAAATTTTTCAAGGTAGGATTTTTTACAGGAAAAGAAATTCCAATACCTTCACATTTTCTTTTACATGTTATGATGATATGGTTTATTTGGCAAAATCGAAAGTGCAAATGCTATTTGATGGTATAACCGTAACGGATGCTATAAAACAAGTATGCGCCGAAATCGGCATAAGTACGGCGGTGGATATGCCGCAGATTAATACCGTGGTCAGTTTCATCGCAGACGGCAAAAGCTGTACAGAAGTTTTCCGTATGTTGTTTGAGTATACCAAAGCTGATACAACAAATAATCCGAATGGCGAAGATTATACGGTAATTTGTTTAAACGGTGATGTAACAGTTATAAAAAAAGGCGAATTGATAGAAGATTATATAGCTACAGATTTAACGGATATTGATAACTCGGAACACTCCGAAAGTATTGAAAGCATGGTAAATCGAATAAAATCGGTTGATGATAACGGCAATATCTGCCAAGTTTTTACGAATAACGATGACGTTACACATTACGGCATGATACAGGATATTTACAGAATGCAACCGCCGAAAGAGGGCGAAACGGTCGATAATGTGAAAATGGCAAAGGCAAGACTTAAACGGTTGCAGGACGAAAGTTCGATTAGAGCAATCGGCAATATCCAGTGTATTACCGGATACACGATTGAAGTTCAGGAAGAACAGCTTAAAGGAAAATTTTTTATCAAGAGCGATACGCATAATTTTAGTGGTAATGTGCATACAATGGATTTAACTTTGGAATATATGCCAGATAATCCCCAAATACCAGAAATTGAACAGCAAGATATCGCAACACCAGTATTTAAAAGTAGTAAACGTAAAAAAACTACTGGTGGCGGTAATGGAAGTTTAAAAGTAGATAAAGGACTTGCCACAGGTTTTGACGCTTGGGGAGGTACTACCATGAATAATGGTAGAAATGGTTGTGCTGAGGCTGTTGGTAAAATGGGTAGCTATTACAGTCCATTTTTAGCACAGCAGTGTAATAACGATATTGTTGGTGTGCCTTCTATGGTGGCAAATGCAGAAAGTGCCGGACTTTTGGAAGATTTTTCTATAGGTAATTTAGAAAAGGGCGATGTTATTGTTTATGGTAATGATGACCATGTAGTAATTTATGATGGTAATGGCGGATATTACGGCAATAGTAGCAGTAAAAACGTTGTGGTACATGGTAGAGATTATAACAGCCTTGATATGACACCAACAAAAATTATAAAAGCAAGCAAAGGGTGATTGAATGAAAAAAACGGAGGACCCGTACAAAGCAATGTTGACGCTTTTTCGTAATGTTGGCGGTAGAGCGGGACTACAATCCACTGTACAAATCGGCACTATTGTAAGTTCACCACCGGAAATAAAAGTGCAGTGGAATGGTATGCTACTTGATAAAAAGTGGTTTTATATAGATGATTACTGGCTACAGGGACATACAAGACAAATAAGAGGTCATATAATATCTGCTACTCAAAATCGTGGTGGCGGCAGTGGTGATAGTGCTTATGAAAGTCATAACCACGATATCGACAACGATTATACAGCAAGTATTGTTTATACTGATACATGGCAAATTGGCGATAAAGTTTTAATGATACCAATTATGGGAGATGATAATAAAACAGTGAAGCAGTTTTGGATATTAAGTAAAGGTAAAAGATTGGACGGTAATTGATATGGCTAATCCTTTTATGACGGGAAATACTGTAAATACCGAGCAATATAACACGCAGAAAGAATTTAAGGAATACGCATGGGATTTTAATAGAAATTCTTTTATTTATAATGATGATGGTTCTATTAAAATAGTTACACGAAATGAAGCAATAAAAGTATGGGTATATAAAGTATTGCAGACGGAACGTTTTCGATATGGTGCATATTATGACGATTACGGGCTGGATTTAGAAAAATTTGTCGGGAAAGTGCCGAATGATGAAATAAACGCCAATGAATTATATAATGCGGTGAAGGAAACGCTGCTTGTAAATCCGTATATTTTGGCGGTTAATAATATATCTGTCGGACAAGTAAATAAAAAGATAATTTTAAATCTAGAGCTTACCACTGTATATGGTAAATCTACGCAGAAAATCGAGGTGTAATATATATATGTTTGAAATGGAAACAAGAAAAAATATCTTGGATAGATTAAAGCAATATTATACCGAAATAGCAGGGGATAAAGTAAATATTATTGAAGGAGGTTTTGCATGGGATACGCTGTCTGCCAACTCTAAAGAATTTGAAAAAGCATATGCTGAAATGGCATTGATAATTGAAGCATCATTCCCGCAAACAAGTTGGGGGGATTGGCTTACAAGAAAAGCTGAAGAACATGGTATTATACGACAAGAAGCGACAAATTCTAGCGTTATTTTAACTATAACGGGACAGGCAGGAACTACCGTACAGGAAGGCTCATTATTCAGCACCAATGACGGGAAAAATTTTCTGACCGTGGAAAGTAAGAAAATAGAAGATGACGGTACAGTTGACATAAAAGCACAATCTCAAGATGTTGGCACAAATTGTAATGTGGATGCCGAGACGATAACGAAAATCCCTGTTAGTATTTATGGAGTATCTGCTGTTACAAATAAAAGTCCAGCTTATGATGGCTTTGATGAAGAAACAGATGAAGAACTTTTAGAACGTTTGTTATTTAAAGTTAGGCAACCAGCTACAAGCGGAAATAAAAATCATTATGTTATATGGGCAACAAATGTTGAGGGTGTAGGTGGAGTAAAAGTATTGCCACTTTGGAACGGTAACGGCACTGTAAAAGTAATAATCACTGACGCTAAAAATGAAATAGCGAGCGAAGATTTGATTGCAAAAGTACAAAACTATATTGATGAGCAAAGATCGATAGGTGCGACCATAACTGTGGTCAGCCCGAAACCGCTGAATATAGATATAAGTTTAAAAGTAACGAAAGGTAGCGGCAATATCGACGGTATTAAAAATGCTGTAAACGATTTTTTTAAAACAACTGCATTTAATAGTGAATACGTATCTTATGCACAGGTCGGCAAAGTTATATTGGAAAAAACGGCGACAGGCGTACAAGATTATAGCGATTTGACGCTTAATAATAAGGCAGAAAATATTGCACTTACTGATGAACAGCTTCCGACTGTAGGGCAGGTGTATTTAATTGAATGATATATGGCTTAGACAAAATAAGGTAAGTATTTTGAAATATTTACCTTATTTTTTGTCTAAAGATATTCGCTATAAAACAACAAATAATACTTGTGATATAGAGCATGAAAATATACGACTTATAATTAACGATTTACTAAATCAGTTATTTATAGATACAGCAACATGGGGACTTAATTATTTCGAGGAATTTTTAAATATTATTCCCAAAAAAGATGATGATTATAAGGCGCGCCGTACACGCATAAAAATCTTATTAAATGCGCATGATGTATCTACAATTAAATTTATGACGGATTTAGCAAATAAATTTATTTCGGATAAATCAGCGCAGATAATAGAACACAATTCGGAATACTGGTTTGAAGTGTTTTTTAATATAGACGGGCTTATATCTTTAGGGGATTTAAGAGCGGCTATAGAACTATATAAACCGGCACATTTAGGATTTAAAATTGTTTTTTATATATTGAGTAAAATTTTAACAAGCCATAAGGCAAGTATTACCCAATATGTAAACGCCAACCATAATTTTTGGAATTTAGGCACGGCAGAAAAGACTTATTGGGACGGTGTCTGGTGCTGGGACGGCAGTATTGACTGGTCCGGTATAAAACCGGATGCTAAATACAAAGAAAGACAGTCTCATATTGCGCAGATTTTAACTAAAGTTAATTCTGCATATATTTTTAATACAGGGCAAAGCGCAGATATAACGTATAAAATAACATCTAAGCACAGACTTTTAACAAGCCATAAAGCAGGCAGTATTTATTATGTAGATATAGACTTAAAACAAAACATTGAACACAGGGCATTAAATACAGGTAAAATTAATGCTATGCAGAGCCGAACCACAGGGAACGTAAAAAACCTATGGGACGGCTCTTTTTGTTGGGACGGCAGCCACGCATGGGAGGGAGACTATTCCCTGCAAAATGCACAGATGGAAAACCTGTGCACCTATTACAGCACAGATAAAAATGGAAACATTAGGAAGGGAACGTTTGAAAGATTATGAGCAATACACAAAATATTAATCCGAAGCAGAGTTTGAGTATAAATGGAGAACCGGCACCGCTGGCAGAATTTAATCAGGATACTTTTTTACAATCCAATAAGAAGACTACAACCGATTATAGAGCGGCATTTGCACAGGCAATCGGGACGACAGGTACTATTGCAAAAATAGTAAAAATGGCGTTTGGTACAGCAGGAGAGGTCGACGAACAAGGCAACCCTGCACCACCTAGTGATAATGGTAACTTAAACAACGTTGTTTTAACCAAAGATATTACCTCTGTAACCTATCCTGTAGAAACAAGCGTCTGCTTCGAAGCTGAAATAAAAGCCGGAGATTATACCGGCGATATAAATGAAGTAGCATTGATAGATGAAGAAGAGCGCACCGCTGCAAAGATGAGGCTTTTAACCAGCAAAGGTATAGATGCGGAAAGCGGCGCGGTATTCCGCTGGACAATAGAATTTTAAAGATGAGGTGATAACTTGAACGCTGAAGAATTAAAAACAGAGTTCGGGCTTGAGTTCCCGACAGAAATAGACGGCTATAAACGCCCTGGAGCATTAGAAAACGGTCATGACTGGTTTTTAGAAATTCCACAGATTATCGCAAAAGATAAAGTGTTGTACACCGGCATGAACTTAATCCTTAGTGCGCTCCTATCCAATGAAAAACTGCTTAAGCAGTGGCATGATACCCTGCAAAACGTGGTAAATGAACAGGACTGGCGAGTAGTTACGGACAGTTTAAAGGGCTACATGACACCGGAGCTTAAGAAAAAGCTGGACGGCATAGCAACAGGCGCAAATAACTATGTACACCCTAGTTCGCATCCGGCGACCATGATTACTCAGGACGCAACACACAGATTTGTAACGGATACTGAAAAAAATACATGGAATGGCAAAGCAAGTACCGCTGTCGTATCTACTAGTGCAAACGGACTTGCACCGAAAAGAGATGGCAATACAAGCCACTTTTTAGCGGGAGATGGAACATGGAAAGCAGTCCCTTCTGCGTCCAGCGCGGCAAGTGCCACCAAAGCCACGCAGGACAGCCGTGGGCAACAGATAGATACAACTTATATAAAAGGAGTTACGGGAAGCAATGCCACGCTTACAGTAACCAAAGGTAACGGCACCACAAGCACGGTAACTGTAAATAATGTTGCCAATGCCACTAATGCAAATGTAGTTACGGAAAAAGCCATAACAGGAAATACACTTGCCAGCGCATTACCTGTCGGCATGACATGGAGTAAAGTTTATAATAATGGTTTCCCGTGTGCTTATGGTAATTGCTTATCTATTAGAGGAGCTGGCGCAATACAAATTGTGACGGAATGGAGCGGCGGTGATGCTACGCCTGCTAATATGTATTATAGAAATGCCAGAGACAGTAGCATTGATAAATGGAGTGCATGGAGGACTTTGGCACATACAGGCGGAACAATCTCCAACGCCACTACAGCAAGTAAATTGGGAACGGGAACCGTGGGTAGTGGCGTAAAACCTATTTATTTAAATGCAGGTGCACCCGCGGCAAGCGGAAGCACTGTCGGCAGTGCGAACAGACCGATTTACATGAACGGTGGCACATTGTCTCAGTGCAGTATAGACCTGTCTACATTAGCACCAAAAGTAAGCCCTGCACTTACAGGAAGCCCAACCGCACCAACGCAAGGCACTTCGGATAACAGCACTAAAATCGCTACGACCGCATTTGTCCGAAACCTCATTAATCAATTTAAAACGGACGGCACACTCGGCGGTATTGTTGGTGGTAGCTTAACACAAAATGGTTGGGTTAAATTTAGTAATGGTCTAATTCTACAATGGGGATTATCTTCTGAAACAAGTAATGGAGATAGTACTATATCTGTAACATATCCAATAACATTTTCTGTTTTTAATGTAGTAGTGCCTGCATTATATTCAACCTCCGGACATAAGCAACATGAGGGAGGAGGTGGAGATGGCATAACAAAAAGTGATTTAAAAGGATTTAGTTTTTATCATGGTTCTGATATTCGTAACTGTAAATTATATTGGTTTGCAATAGGAAAATAGTTACTTGCCTAAAGCAATATAACAGTAAATATCACTACTTTGCCCACTACGTTGTTCTATTTTAAAACTGGAATTATTTCTTGATTGTATTTCAACATCAAAAATACCTCCATCTACTATTGTATAAAGAGAATTAAATGTTATTGGAAAATTTAAAGTATAAAATCCTGTGCCATAGATTATATTAATACTTCCCCATTGTTACTTGCCTATAGCAATGTAATGAGTAATACATGAGTGCCGTTTTTGAGCGTTAAAATAATTTAAATTGCTGACATTGTTTATAGTATTATCATTATCATCGAAACTATAACTTCCACATACAGCGATTTTGTAAAAAGAAGTAAATGTTACAGGAAAATAATTTTTTCCGTTGTTCCATTCTCCCCATTGTTATTTACCTATTGCTATATAATTAACAGGCTTTGTTCCATCATTTGAATAAAGTTGAACTTGTTTTGTGTTCCAATTACAAGCACCACAGGAATTCCCATCTTTTGCACCATATCCATTTCCTTTTCCATTTGTAACAACCTGATAACATGCTGAAGGAAAAGCAATAGGAAAACTATACCATGAAGGATTTGCTCCATCATATCCATCGCCACTTCCCCATTGTTAAAGGAGTTGAAAAAATGAATTTATTTATAAATACATCTGATGTAAAAAATTTTATAAAACATGGTTTTGAATATAAAAAATCTAATGATAATAAATATAACCGTTTAGAATATATGATATACTGTGATGGCTTTGATTATATGATTTTAATAGCAGAATGGACAAAAGGTGAAAAAACAGCATTACTAAAAATAGAAAAAGAGATTTGCGAAGGTATAAGTTATATGACATTAGAATTACCAAACGTGATTTACGATTTGATAAATAAAGGTTTATTAAAGAAAGGCTGATTTTATGTATTTAATGAAATTTGATGAAGAAGGTAAAAAAATATCTGCTGTTCCTTGGGTTTTAGCTGATGATTGGGGAGGTGTAGAAAAATTGAAAAATGAAGGATATATTGAAGTATCTGATGAAGATTGGAATTACTATACTGGTAATTGTGGCGATGGTGATAATGATACAGGATATATAAGGGATAGTATTACTGGAAAACCTATTTCTGCACCTGCTAGAGTTATTACATTAGAGGAGCAAGCAAATGCTCTTAAAGCAGAATATGAAGCTAAGGTTAAAGCAATTGATGAGGCAATACAGATTGCCAAAAATAACAATGATGATGAATATGTTCGTGAATTGCAACAGGAAAGACAAAATATATTAGATGAATATGCAAAAAAATTGGAGGAATTGACAAATGCTTAAATTTTGTACATTTTGCGGAAGAAAACTTGATACAGAAGGCTTTTGCACTAATTCAAAGTGTCCAGATTACAAACGAAAAGAACTTATAGAAACAGAAAAGAAAGTGTTAGCAGAAAAAGCAAAAAGCACCCAAGAAGCTAATAATAATAAGGCTTAGAGGGTGCTTTTATTATGTCAAAAATTATATTACCGTATTTGTGCCATGTTCCACCTTAGAAAATAAAGGAATATAGCAATTTATATAGATTAACATTAACGCCGTATTAGTGCCAAAATTTAATATTTAAAAACTATTAAATCCATAGCTTTTTTTAACTGATGTAGGTCCTTATGTGTATAGTGTTTTTCGGTTATGTCATTGCTGGCATGACCTAAAATACGTTTGCTTGCTGTTATATTAGCACCGACATTATTCAATAAACTAGCTAAAGTATGTCGACACTCATGAGGTGTGTGATATTTAATATTTAATTCAATTAGTGTTTTATCAAATTTTGTTCTAAATCTGCTGTAATTCAAATGTATGCCATGTTCATCACAAGCTATAAATTTATTATTTTCTGCTAAGAATTCTATCCAAAAAGGTAACGTTTGTTTATGCAATGGAATAATTCTATTTCTACCAGCCTCTGTTTTGCTTTCTCGAATTATTAAATAACGTTGTCTAAGTTTTACATCAGTTTTTTCTATGGCTAGAAATTCACTGGGACGAGTTCCTAACATCATATGCATTAATATCATTTTGGCATATCTGTTATTGGAGGCTCTAAAAAGTTTATAAATTTGTCTAGTATTAAAGATTGTTTTTTTATAAACTTTTTTATCTTTGTCTATATCAACATATCGACTAATATCTTTTTCTGGTGGAATTATTTCGTATTTTACGGCATAGCTATACATGTGATGTAGAACTTGTCTAGCTTTCTTTTGTGTACTATATCCAGCACCATTATCATGTATATCATGTATTGCAGATTGTAAATCACCAATACGAATTTTAGCAAACTGTTTATCATATAAACGATTTAGATGTTTATATGCACAATTATAGCTAGATTGTGTACGTTCTTTAATACGTGGATATAAATAAGCTTTTACCAAGCAGAATAGTTCATCAAAAGTAATTTCAGATGGAGAAAAAAGTAAGGGATTTTTATTATATTCACATAAAAAAGCTAACGCACTTTCATAGGTTGTTTCATAACCTATAACTTTTTGACGTCCATCAATGAATTTTCTTATTTCATAAGGACGTCTACGTCGACCACTTTTTTTGGTAATACTACCAAAACCATTAGGTAATTTTAATCTTTTATTTTTCAAATAAATCACTCCTTAATATAGGAGTTTATCAAAATTTTAAGAAGGTGAATAAATGGATATAATTTACAACGATTGGTTAACATTATTTACTTTAATAGTACAGGGAGGAATTTTAAAATTTGCTTATAATCTATACAGGGATTATATGTGCAAAGAAAAAAATAGGGATTGTGCAATAAGAGGGCTTTTGCGAGTGGAGATAATAAATATTTGCCACAACGCAGAAAAAGAAGGCTTCTTACCAATTTGGGCATTAGAGAACTTAACAGATATGTACAATACTTATAAAGCATTGGGAGGAAATGGAGCAATCACAGGATTGTATAATAAAACAATTCAACTACCTCAAAGAAAAGAGGATGGATAAAATGCAGTTTGAAAAATTAGATATAGTAAATTTAGTAGTCGTTATCGGGCTTGTAATAGCTTTAATAACGGCTATTTTTTATGGTAATGCAGAACTATCTACAACAATAAGTGCTGGTTTATTGGGTTATCTGGGTGGGCTGGTACGAGTTAATAATAAAGATGTTACAAAATAGGCACTTTTTGTAATGTGTATGCATAATATATTGCAAAAATAGCTATTTTTGTAAAACACCTCGAATTTGATGGGTTAATAGTGTCGATTTCGACGCGGTTAATTTATGTAATATAGATTAACGTTATCTTATAGTTAATTGGTAAATAATCGGTTGCTAATCGGTAGATAATTAGAAGGTTATTAGAAGGTAAAAACCTATGAACCGCACGGTTAAAGGATTTTATTTGTAGATAATCGGTAGATTATTGGCAGATTTAAGTTAAAATTTAATTTATTTTTAGTTAAATTAAACAAACTGGTCGAATTCGACTAGTTTAATAAAAGGAGTGTATTTAATTGTTACGAATTTTTATCAATCCTGGACATGATATGGATTTAGATCCTGGTGCATGTGCGAATGGAATTAGAGAGGTAGATATTGCTTTAGCTATTGGAGAAAAAGTAAAAAAGACAATGGAAGTTATCGGTTATCCATGTCAACTATTGCAATCAGATAATCTAAATGGAGAAACAAAAGGTAAACCTAATGTATGTGCTACTGCAAATAATAGTGGTGCAGATATTTTTGTATCTATTCATTGTAATAGTGCTGCAAATAGTTCTGCAAAAGGAACAGAAACATTAGTCTATGCATTAGATGGTGGGAAATCCAATATCTTAGCAAAATGTATTCAGGCTCAGATTGTTAATTCTCTTAATATGATAGATAGAGGAGTAAAAGCAAGACCTGATTTATGTGTATTAAGGGAAACAAGTATGCCTGCGATATTGGTAGAAACAGCATTTATTTCAAATCAAGAGGACGCTTATAAACTTATGTATAGAATAGAAGAATTTGCTAATGCTATTTCTCGTGGAATCACTGATGCAGAAAAATTATTTTGATAAGGAGAATGTATGAACATATTAAAGGAATTTGCAAAGCTTTTTGTCAAGTCCAAGCTTGAGGACGAGAAACAAAAGCTTAAAGATAAATTACAAAAACAAATAGCCACAACCACCAGTACTTCTGTGGTAGCTAGAAATACAGCTTATCTTAGAATAGTAGATAAGTTAGATGGTAAAGGTATTGCAGAAGTAAATAAAATTATAGACAAAATTTAAGAAGGGAGTAAACTCCCAGTATAAACATTTTCTTTTTATGCGCTAGAAAAGCCCGTATTGCTTAGAATAAAATCTAGGTAGTACGGGCTTTTTCTATTTGTGGCACATGTGCCTTTCTATGTGCCATTTTTTATATTTTTTTATTTTTTATATGTATTTTAACTTTACTTGTTTAATGTAAAACTAGACATAATAACTGTTAAAACACACATTAAGCAGTTTCAAAATTCGTTTAAATAATCTGTTACAGATTTAATAGCATTGGCACCATCAGAAGCAGCAGTTAAAACTTGACGTAAATCTTTTGTACGTAAATCACCAGCCACAAAAAATCCTTTGGCATTTGTTTTACCTGTTTCATCAGCAATGACATAACCAGCATCATCAGTATTGACAAAATCAGGTACTAATTGATTATTAGGTATCATGCCCACTGCTACGAAAATTCCATCTACAGGAATATCTACAATTTCGCCAGTCTTTTTATATTCAATTTCAATAGCAGAAACTTTTTTATCCCCTTTGATAGATTTTGGCAAAGCAGATTTTACAAATTCCACATTTGGCATAGCAAAAATTTTCTCTTGGGAATGTTTATCTCCACGCAATTCATCACGACGATGGATTAAATAAACTTTTTCACAGATTTTGGCAAGGAATAAAACATCTTCAAGAGCAGTATTTCCGCCACCGATAACAGCAGTTGTCTTATTGCGATAAAAAGCACCATCACAAGTAGCACAATAATAAACACCACGGCTTAAATATTGTTGTTCTCCAGGAACATTCAAAGTGCGAGGATTAGCACCAGTAGCCAAAACGACAGATTTAGTCAAAATAGGTTCTTGACCTTCGATTTCTACAGTATATGAATTATCCTCGTTTTGTTTAATAGCAGTTACAGTTGCTTCTTTAATTTCAGCACCTAATTTTTCAGCATGTTCTTGAAGTGCCATAGAAAAAGAAGCCCCATCAATATTAGGCATACCAGGATAATTATCTAAATCATTAGTAGTAACAATCTGACCACCACTATAACCAGCCTTTTCCAAAACAACATAATTCAAAGCCGCACGAGAAGCATATATAGCAGCAGCAAGACCAGCAGGACCACTGCCAATAATAACAGTATCTAACATAAAATCACCTACAATACAAAATCAATATTTCTTATAAAATAATAATTATTATCCATTAACTAAATTATAATATAAAAAACAACAAAATGTCTACAAAAATATTGCAGAAAAAAGAATCATAATATATAGTAAGAGAAAGGGATAGAAATAAAGAAGCAAGCTTAGCAAAAATCTAGACGAAAGAAAGGAATAAAAAATGAAAAAAAAATCTCCTCGCTTACAATTAAACATAAGATTAACTCCCGAACAAAATGAACTAATAAAACAAAAATTAGAACAAACACAAATATCAAAAACTCAGCTAATAATAGACAGCATAAACAACAACCCAATATACATAATACCTAACCTAGAACAAACAATATCGCAAATAAAATACCTAGGAAATAAAGTAAACGAATTATCTAATAAAATAGAAACAAAAGATGAAAATACAGAAAAATTACTACAAGAAATCCAGCAAGGATGTGATGAATTTTGGCAATTATTAAAGTCGTTAAAGCAGGAAAAACAAAAGCAAGTCTAAAATCAGCTCTAAATTATATTGCTAATGAAGAAAAAATAACCACAATAACAGGGAAAAAATTAATAACTCCATTGAATTGTTGGGGTTCATTAAAAAATATATATGATACAATGATAGCAACAAAAGAGCTATATCGAAAAGCAACAGATAATAAAAATAGTGAAATGTATAAACATTTTCAGCAATCATTTAAGCCAAATGAAATAACTCCAGAAAAAGCTCATGAAATAGGAAAAAAATGGGCAATGCAGAATTTTGCTCAAGATGGTTTTGAAGTATGTATATGTACACACCTAGACACAGAACATATACATAATCACTTTATCATCAATTCAGTGAATGCTATAACAGGAAAGACAATAGAAATACATGCCAATAAAACTTTAGAAAAATTAAAATATAGTTCTGACGAATTATGCAGAGAATATAATTTATCAGTTATTGAAAGAGATATATTTGTTCAAAATAAAAATCGTGAATATAATATGCGTAAAAAATATAGCTTTTTAAGAGAACAATTTAGAGATTTAACGTGGCAGAAAACAGTTTATGATAAAATAATAGCTATTTTAAATAAAAGTAGAAATAAAGACTTTAAATATTTTGAGCAGGAATTATTAAAAGTTGGCATAAAACTGGAACATGAACGTTTAAAGAAAGATTTTATCTTTAGTTATATTGATGAAAATAGAAAAGTTAGTGATAAAACTTTAGCTAAAACTTTTCATGATGATAAAATTCTACGTAGTAATATTGAAATGATATGGGGAAAAACTCTTCAATATGATTTAGATAAAAAAATATATTTATCCGAAAAAAAACAAGGATTTTATAATTTGATAGAGAATTTAATAAAAACAATTGATAATATAAATAAATTAAATATAAAAACTAAAATAGAGTTTTATATATTTATGGAAAAACAAGGTTGGTTAATAAAAGAAACTCAAACAGGTAAAGCTTTTTATAATCAAGAACATGATAGGTATTTATACGATAATACTATTTATAAAATTTTAGAAAATAAAGCGTATTGTTTGAAATATATAGAACAAAATTTAATGTAAAAGGGGCTTTACTAATGGGAGTAGCGATGAAAGGTCATTTATTGGCACTATTTACAATCATTTGTTGGGGAACAACATTTATATCCACTAAAATATTATTAGTAGATTTTTCGCCAATTGAGATATTATTAACAAGGTTTGTAATTGGTCTTAGTATTTTATATATAATCAGACCAGAACCTTTGAAGTTAAGGCATGAAGAACATCGTTTATATTTGGTAGTGGCAGCATTATCAGGAATTACTTTATATTATTTGATGGAAAATATTGCATTGACATATACATATGCTTCAAATGTTGGAATTATTTCATCAACAGCGCCTTTTTTCGCTGCTATTTTAGCTAGTTTTACATTGCGAAAACACGCAATAACAGGGCCTTTTATTGTAGGATTTATAATTTCAATGATAGGTATAGTATTTATTGCCTTAGAAGAAAGTAGTTTGAATATCAACCCTAAAGGCGATATCTTAGCTTTAGGAGCTGCTGTTTTATGGGCTGTTTATGCTGTAGTATTAAAGAAAATTTGTGCATTTGGCTATGATATGATAGTTATCACAAGAGAAATTTTTCTTTATGGCGTAATTTTAATGATACCACCAGTTATTTTTATGGGTTTTAATATTGATTTAATTTATTTATTGGAACCAGTAAATTTGGCAAATATGTTGTATTTAGGAATTGGCGCTTCAGCAATTTGTTTTTTGACATGGAATTTCGCTACGAAGTATTTAGGTGTAGTAAAGACTACAGTATATATATATGCTTGTCCAGTGGTAACAGTAATTACTGCTTATTTAGTATTAAATGAGCCAATAACTTTATATAAATTAATAGGTATGATATTAGCTATTGTTGGCTTAGTTATATCACAAAGATGAAGAAAGCTCTCAGATATTCTGAGAGCTTTTTATTATAAGCCTAGATTTTCGCCTACTAGGATAACTTTTATTTTTTTTGCTGGACGACAAATACGAGTAGTAACTATATAAGCACAGCAACTATCACTAGATAAGCAATCATGACAAGCACCAGTTTGATTACATGGTGTTTTAGCATTAGGAAAACGTTGGACAACGCTAGGAGCAGCTATATTTTTAGCACGAGCATAAGCATCATCTAGAGTTTTTACTACTTTATTCATACCTGCAATTATAATTACATTTTTAGGTCCATAAATCATGGCAGCAACACGATTGCCGTTACCGTCGATATTTACTAATTGACCATCTTCACTGATAGCATTAGAACTCATAAGGAAAGTATCACAAAGTAGAGCTTTACGCATGAGGTCAAGTCGTTCTTCTGGTGATTTGGCACTATCGCGGTCGATTACTTGATAATGTTCTTTTACATAGGATAATAAATTAATTTCATCAATAGAAATAGAGCCTCCCCATGAAATAACATCTTTTTCAGGAATTAATTTAATTGCTTGGGCTAAAGCTTCTTCTTTGGTGCTACAGTAATAAGCTTCAAAATGACGTTTAGTTAGAGCTTTTACTACATTAGGGCCTAATTTGTCATAACGCAATTGTTGAGGTAAATTTCTAGCCATAAAATCATCTCCAATATAAATAGTATTTACTTATATTATAATATAAAATTTCTTTATCAAGGATATATAATAATGAAGAAAAATAAGTACTTAATTAAATTGATATTTACAAAAGAGATTTAAATCTATATTATATTAAATATATAAATATTAATAATAAAGTTTATTAGTAATAGATTGCGGAGGTTAATTATGGGTAAAATTATTTTAACAGGAGATAGACCTACTGGTCGTTTACATATTGGTCATTATGTAGGTTCTTTAAAAAGACGTGTAGAATTACAAAATTCTGGAGAATTTGAAAAGATTTTCATTATGATTGCTGATGCTCAAGCACTTACAGATAATGCAGATAATCCAGAAAAAGTTCGTCAGAATGTATTAGAAGTAGCTTTGGATTATTTAGCTTGTGGCATTGACCCTAAAAAATCCACAATTTTTGTGCAATCACAAATTCCACAGCTTTGTGAATTAACATGTTATTATATGAACCTTGTTACTGTATCTCGTTTACAGAGAAATCCTACAGTTAAATCTGAAATTCAAATGCGTAATTTTGAAGCAAGTATTCCTGTTGGTTTTTTAGCTTATCCAGTAAGTCAGGCTTCTGATATTACAGCTTTTAAAGCGACAACTGTACCAGTTGGTGAAGACCAAGAGCCAATGATTGAACAGACAAGAGAAATTGTTCGTCGTTTTAATATGTTGTATAATACAGAAACTTTAGTAGAACCAGATATCTTACTTCCAGATAACAAAGCTTGTTTACGTCTTCCTGGCATTGATGGTAAAGCTAAAATGAGTAAATCCTTAGGAAACTGCATTTATTTATCTGATGAAGCTGATGTCATTAAACAAAAAGTAATGAGCATGTATACAGACCCTGACCATATCAAAGTTTCTGACCCAGGTAAAATAGAAGGTAATACAGTATTTATTTACTTAGATGCATTCTGCAAAGATGAACATTTTGCTAAATATTTACCTGATTATAATAATTTAGATGAATTAAAAGTTCATTATCAACGTGGCGGTCTTGGTGATGTTAAAGTTAAAAAATTCTTGAATGCTGTATTACAAGAAGAATTTGAACCAATTAGAAATCGTCGTAAAGAATATCAAAAAGATATTGCTTATGTATATCAGATTTTAAAAGAAGGTTCTGAAGTAGCTCGTGAAGTAGCTCAACAAACATTGCATGAAGTAAAAGATGCTATGAAAATAAATTATTTTGATGATATTGAATTATTAAATCAACAGATTGATAAATATAAAGAAGTTAAATAATTATTTTAGGAAAACTTCCCATAGAATTTTATTTTTTAGATTTTATGGGGAGTTTTTTGTTTTTAATAGCAATAAAATAACTTTAATAATAAATGCATATTTTTTCATTTTTTTCGATAATAAATTTAAAGTATTACTAAAATATAATAAAATAAAAATGTCTTTTAACAGGATACTAGATTGTAAAATATAACTTTACATTAAGTTTATGCTGTTAATAGATATAAATAAATTGTTAACTTGTGAAATTGATATTTTCTTCTTAATATGGACATTATGATAAATAAAAATATAATTTCTAAGAAAACAATCTGTATTTATTAGATTTTTGTTTGCTTTATATAAAATTTTAGTAAAAAACAAGAGCTTTTTACGTAATTTATGTAAAAATAAAAATGTTTTTAATGTGTATTTAGTATTGCACTTTGTACAATACTATTGTACAATATATCATGATTTTATAAAAAAGGAGATTTTATTTATGAAAAATCATGATTTCATGAGCCATGAATTAAAATTGCCTGAACTTACACTTAGAGGGGTCATACTTGGTTTATTTATAACAATAGTATTTACTGCATCTAACGTGTATCTAGGATTGAAAGTAGGACTTACATTTTCTTCTGCTATTCCAGCTGCAATTATTTCTATGGCTATCTTGCGTATGTGCAAGGATTCTAATATTTTAGAAAATAACCTTGTACAGACTCAAGCATCTGCTGCTGGTACATTATCCGCAGTAATTTTCGTTATTCCTGGTTTATTGATGATTGGTTATTGGCAAGGCTTCCAATTTTGGCAAACTTTAATGATTTGCGCATGTGGTGGATGCTTAGGGGTATTATTCACTATTCCACTTCGTCGTGCAATGGTAGTTAATACAGATTTGCCTTATCCAGAAGGTCGTGCTGCTGCTGAAATTTTGAAAGTTGGTAGTGCTAGCGAGAAAAAAGGCGTTACTGGCATGAAAGATATTGTAAGTGGTGGTGTTGTCGCTGCACTTATCAATCTATTTTCTAGTGGATTTGGATATCTTTCCGCTGAAATGATGAATTGGATTCATTTGGGCAAAAATGTAGTAACTTGTCTTCCATTAGGTTTTTCTCCTGCTTTATTAGGTGCAGGTTACCTTATTGGTCTTGCTAGTGGTTTAGCAATTTTATTTGGTTTAGTTGTTACTTGGTTAGGTTTTGTACCATATTTCATGTCTATATCTGATATTCCAGTTGGTGTAGATATCGGTGAAGTAGCTACTAGCATTTGGTCTTCTAAAATTCGTTTTATGGGTGCAGGTACAATTGGTATTGCTGCTATTTGGACTTTAATTACTTTATTAAAACCTATTTTAGATGGTATTAAAATGTCTATTAAAGCTGTATCTGATAATAGTGTATCTAACGATAATTTGCATCGTATGGATACAGATATGACACCAAAAAGCATTGGTATTGTATTCGTATTAATCATTATCGGTTTAATAGGTGTATTCTATTCCTTCTTAGCTGGTGGCAATTTATCCACAGGTATGACTTTGTTGTACATAGTAGTTGGTATTATTGTTGCTGTAGGTATGGGCTTCTTCGTAGCTGCTGCTTGCGGTTACATGGCAGGTCTTATCGGTACTTCTTCCAGTCCAATTTCTGGTATTGGTATTTTAGGTATCATTGTTTCTTCCCTTGTAGTATTAGCATTAGGTAACCTTGCAGGTTTATTTAGCTCTGAATATGGTACTTTATTTGCTACTGCATTTGCTATTTTTATCACAAGTGTTATTACAAGTATTGCCGCTATTTCTAATGATAACTTACAGGATTTAAAAACTGGTTTACTTGTTGGTGCAACTCCATGGAAACAGCAGGTAGCTTTATTAATCGGTTGTATCGCTGGTGCGATCGCTATTGCTCCTGTACTCAACTTACTTTATGAAGCATATGGTTTCCCAGGTGCAATGCCTCGTCCTGATATGGATCCAAATCAGGTATTGTCTGCTCCACAGGCTACTTTGATGGCAACTATTGCTAAAGGTATTTTCAATAATAGCATGGATTGGTCATATATTCTTTATGGTGTAATCTTTGGTATTATTATTATCATCATTGATGTACTCTTGAAAAAATCTACAAAAAATCTTAGCTTACCACCTCTTGCTGTAGGTATGGGTATATATCTTCCTCCAACTTTACAGATGCCACTTGTAGTAGGTGCTGTACTTTCTTATGTAGTAAATCGTTATTTACGTAAACGTGCAGAAGTTCGTAGCCCTCAAAATGTTGCTGATGATGTAGATACATGCAATCGTCGTGGTATCTTATTTGCCTCTGGTATGATCGTTGGTGAATCCTTAATGGGTGTATTACTTGCTGGTGTTATCGTTGTTTCTGTAACATCTGGCGGTAGTGAAGCTCCACTTCGTATGGTAGGCGATAGCTTTGGTGATACAGCCCAATGGCTCGGCTTGTTAGTAAATATTTTATTAATTATTGAATTTGCTCGTCGTGTTATCACTGCGAAATTAAATAAATAATTAGTGTAATAAAAAACGACTTCTATGATAATTTGAGTAGAAGTCGTTTTTTTTATTGTTTAATTGTAGGATTTCTTTTATAATGATTTATATGTATTTTTTAGAATTTTAGGGAGCAAAGAAGATGAATTTTGATTGTAAAAATACGATTATACGACATAGAATATTTAAGAAATGTTATAAAGAGATAGATAAAGAGGAAACAAATCGTATTTTTTGCCGACATGATATGGGTCATTTTTTAGATGTGGCTAGATTGATGATGATTTTAAATGTAAAAGAAGATTTAAAAATTAGTGATGATATGATTTATGCGACAGCTTTACTACATGATATTGGTCGTCATATTCAATATCGTCAAGGAATTGGTCATGAAATATCTAGTGCGCAGATTGCTCCTTTAATTTTAGATGATTGCGATTTCACTGTAGAAGAAAAAAATCAAATCATTGAAGCTATTTTAAAACATAGAGATAGTAAAACTAGTGAAGAAAAGAATTTAAATGGGTTATTGTATCGAGCAGATAAAATGAGTAGGACTTGTTTTTGTTGTCAAGTTGAGCCTATTTGTAATTGGAAAGATGAAAAGAAAAATTTAAAATTAAAATATTAATTATTTGAGGTATTTTTTATGAAAATTGGTAGTAGAGAGTTTGATTTTGGCAGACATACTTATATTATGGGAATTTTGAATGTAACACCTGATTCATTTTCCGATGGTGGTAGATTTAATTCTTTAGATAAAGCTTTATTTCATGTGCAAGAAATGATAAAAGAGGGTGTAGATATCATAGATGTTGGCGGAGAGTCAACAAGACCTGGATATACACTTTTGAGTGATGATGAGGAAATATCACGTATTGTTCCTGTTATTGAAAATTTGAAAAAAGAGTTTGATGTGCCAATATCTTTAGATACATATAAGGGAAATGTAGCTAAAGAAGGAATAAAAGCAGGTGCTGATTTAATCAATGATATTTGGGGCTTAAAATATGATGATATTTTAGCAAAAGTTATAGCAGAAAATGATGTAGCTTGCTGTTTGATGCATAATCGCAAAGATACGAATTATAAAGATTTTTTGACTGATGTAGTGGAGGATTTACAAGAAACTATAGATATTGTTCAAAATGCTGGAATAAAAAAAGATAAGATAATTTTAGATCCTGGTATTGGTTTTGCTAAAACATATGAGCAAAATTTAATTATGTTAAAAAATTTATCTAGTCTACACAAATTGAATTTTCCTTTATTATTAGGAGCTTCAAGAAAATCTGTGGTAGGATTGACTTTGGATTTACCTGCTGATGAGAGAGTAGAAGGTACAATTACTACATCTATTATGGCAGTGTTAGCAGATTATGATTTTGTACGAGTTCATGATATAAAAGAAAATTTAAGAGCTATAAAAATGGCAGAAGCTATAAAATATGCTGGAGGTAATTTTTGATGGATATAATTCGCATTGATAATTTAGAAGTATATGCTTATCATGGAGTATATGATGAAGAAAAAGAAAAAGGTCAGTATTTTTATGTTAATGCTGAATTATATACAAATACAAGAAAAGCTGGCATGAATGATGATTTAGACGCTTCTACTAATTATGGAACAGTATGCGATTTTATTCATGATTTTATGACTAAGCATACTTATGATTTGATTGAAACTGTAGCTGAACAATTAGCACAGGCATTATTATTGGAGTTTAAATTAGTAAAAAGTGTTTTATTGGAAATTAGAAAGCCACATGCACCTATTGAAAAGGAATTTGAGTCCGTATCTGTAGAAATTGAACGTGGCTGGCATGAAGCTTTTGTAGCGTTCGGCTCTAATTTAGGAGATAAAGAGAAATTTATAGATGAAGCTATTGAAGCTTTGAGCAATTTACCACAGATAAATATAGTAGCTATTTCAGATAAAATTGTTACAGAACCATATGGAAATGTGGAACAAGATGTATTTTTAAATGGTGTTATGAAGATAGAAACACTTTTACCAGCAGATGAATTATTACAGATTTTGCAAAAAGTAGAGGAACATGCAGGTAGAGAGCGTAAAATACATTGGGGCCCTAGAACTTTAGATTTAGATATAATTTTTTATGATGATGATATTATAAGTGAAGATGATTTGATAGTTCCGCATCCAGATATGAAAAATCGTGATTTTGTATTAAAACCATTAATGCAGATTGCTCCGTATAAATTACATCCTGTATATAGAAAAACCATTAGTGATATGTATGCTGAATTGATGGCTAAAAAACAATAGAAATTAAAAAAGTTGTAATCAAATGATATATAATCAAGTGATTACAACTTTTTTGTTATTTAATAAATTGTTTAATTGTTTGTTCAACTAATTCTAAATCTACAGTGGTATTATAACAAGGACCATTAGGTCGAATATTTAAAACTCCAGCAGATGGTAGAGGATATACGTCTTGTATGCCACTTGTTAAATCACGTTCACAAGCAATGGCTAATAACATTTTAGGGCGGAGTTCTTTGGCAATTTTACGAGCTAAAGTTCCACCTGTTGCCACACGGAAATGAAAACCCATTCTATTTGCCATATCGATTAATGGGCCAATAGTACATTGATTGCAATGTTTACAATTATTGATGTCATGAGTTATTTTGTGTGGGCAAGTCGCTAGTTGTAGACAGTGTGGGGAGATAACTAATAAGTCTTTAGCTTCTACTTTGATGTTTTTATGTGTGAGTATATAGTTATTTAAGGCAATAAAGGAACGTTCAGTTTCACGTCGTCCTATGCCGAATATTTTTCCCCAGAGTATGATGATAGGGAAAAGAAAATTGATAAAATTGAAGATATATTTATCAAGAAAAGAAAAGGCTTTTATATTTGCTATGTTGAAAATCATATTTAGAATGAATAGACAACAGAAAATAAATACTATGCTAACAAAGGTAAAAGCTAATTGGGCAATAAAAGCTAAGTCTAAGACAATTAGGCGTGGATAACATAGCCAGATAATCAAATAGGTGAGAAACATTATACTAAATAAGCTAATAGCAGCTAATTTTATAAATAAGCGTTTTTTAGTATTTTTTAAAATATCATTATACATATAGTTTATCCTAATCTTTCGTGTAGTGTAAAATTGGTAAAAAATTAGTAAGAAAGCGAAAATAGCTAGGCTACTTTCGCTTGTTACGTTTAGATAAAAGATACATTATTTTCAAGTTCTTGTTTATGACCGTTTATATATGAACTTGCTGGCATTTTTGCTTTATTAGGTGGCTGAATTTCAAGAAGTTCAATCGCACCTTCACCAGTAGCTACAATAATACTTTGTTTAGTTAATTTTATGATTTGACCAGGATTTCCAGTTCCTGTAGTTACTTTTGTTTGCCAGATTTTAAATTTCTTATTGTTTAAAGTAGTATAAGCGACTGGCCAAGAATTCAATCCACGTACTAAATTATGGATATCTTGGGCAGATTTTGTCCAATCAATGCGACAATTATCATTGTTTAACATTTTAGCATAGCAAGATAAATTGTCATTTTGTTTTTCACGAGGAGCTTTATTTTCTTCGATTAATTGAACTGTTTGCAATAATAAATCAGCACCTTGAACCATTAATTTGTCATGAAGTTGTGCTGTAGTCATATCTGGAGTGATTTCGGTAGTAGCTTTTAATATCATATCGCCAGTATCTAAACCAACGTCCATATACATAGTAGTGATACCAGTTTGTTTATCGCCACTGATGATTGACCAGTGGATTGGAGCTGCACCGCGCCAACGAGGTAATAATGAACCATGTACGTTTACACAGCTAAGTGGCGGTATATCAAGTATTTCTTTAGAAAGAATTTGACCAAAAGCGACAACGATAATTAAATCAGGTTTTAATTCGCGAAGCTCAGCTACACATTCTGGTGTTTTGATTTTTTCTGGCTGATATACTGGTAAATTATGTTTTAGAGCATATTCTTTGACAGGGGACATAGCTAATTTTTGACCACGTCCTTTTGGTCTGTCTGGTTGTGTATATACAGCAGTTACATTGTAGTGTTGATTTAAAATATCTAAGCAAGGTACAGCAAATTCTGGAGTACCCATGAAAACAATATTTTTTATTGGCATGGAAAACACCTCTTATTTTTGAGCTTTATGAAGATTATTGGCAATATCAATAAATAATCTTCCATGTAAATGGTCTATTTCGTGTTGAAGGCAACGTGCAAGAAGTCCTGTAGCAGTAATGCGATGACGTTTTCCACGACGATTTAAATATTCAACGCTTACTTTAGCAGCACGTTCTACTTCACCATAAATTTCGGGTACACTTAAACAGCCTTCAGTGTCTATCTCAGTGCCTTCTTTGCGAATAATAGTAGGGTTGATGAGTTCTAAAAGTCCTTCACCTATATCGATAACTACTACTTGGATAGATTGACCAACTTGTGGTGCAGCAAGACCTACACCATTAGCTTTATACATAGTTTCTGCCATATCATCAAGTAAAGTACGGATTGTTTTATCAATTCTTTCAATTGGTTGAGCTTGTTGTTTTAAAACAAGCTCACCAGCTTTTTTTATATCTAAAATAGCCACGAGAATTCCTCCTATAATTTCAAAGTTAACTGATATAAATTTTAACATAGGAAAGAGTATAAAGCAAAGATAATAGTATTTATGGTATAATAAGAAATGTCAAAAAATTGAATTGGAGAATAATAGCTTATGAATAGAAGTAGAACATATTTGACACCAAATCGACATGAAAAATACATGGTAGTAGATGGCTATAATATAATAAATGCATGGGAAAGTTTAAAGAAATTCATCAATGATGATTTAGATTTTGCTAGAGAAAAATTAATTCATCTTTTAATGGAATATGGACAATATGAAAAATATGATATTACTATAGTTTTTGATGCACAATATACTAATGCGGAAGAAAATGTCGAAGAAATATCTAAACATTGTAAAGTGGTTTATACAAAGGAAAAAGAGACAGCTGATAGTTATATTGAACGCAGTGTATATGAAGCTACTAAATATTATGGTAGAGAAGTATATGTAGTAACTTCTGATGGAGCAGAGCAGTCTTTGATTTTAGGAGCAGGAGCATATCGTATTTCTGCAAATGAATTATGGCGAAGAATAAAACATAGCAAAAAAAATATTCGCGATGAATATACAGGTGAGCATGTATTGCCATTGAGAAGAAGTGAAATCGGCTCAAGAATAAATGATGAAGTCATGGCAAAATTAGATGAACTCAGAAAAAGAAAAAGTTAAATGAAATAATTTAAATTTAATAAAATGATGATAAGCTATTGTAAATAGCAGAAATTATTTTATAGAGATATTTTTTGTATAAATGTATAAAATCTTGCATAGATAAATTTTCTATGCTATACTAGTTAAAGAAGTTAATTTGATTATTCCTTAAAGAGTGGGTAGACGCCCACTCTTTACTTTATATTGGGGATAATATTACAGGAGGTGTTTCGATGGCAAATCGTGTGGAAGAAGCAGTTGAAAAAATTGCTGAAGAAATTTTAGCTAATACTGATTATGAACTTGTTGATGTAGAGTATGTAAAAGAACGTGATTGGTTTTTACGTGTATACATCGATAAAGAAGGTGGCATTGGCCTTGATGATTGTCAGGAAGTAAGCGGCCTACTGGATGAAAAGCTTGAAGAATTAAATATTATCAATGACCGCTATATTTTGGAAGTGTCTTCACCAGGACTTGACCGTGCGTTGAAAAAAGAAAAAGATTTTAAACGCGAAATGGGCAAATTGGTGGATATTACATTATATAAGGCTATTGATGGTGAAAAAATGATAACTGGTAAATTAACTGGTTATACAAAAGATATTATTACTATTGATGAAACTAGAGAAATAGCATTAAAAGATATTGCTTTAGTTAGATTGCATATTGATTTTTAAATTAAGATTAAGGAGTAAATGTAATTAAATGGCAACCAAAGATAAAGGCTTTTTAGATGCGTTAAAAGAAGTTGGACAGGAGAAAGGCATAGCACCAGAAGTATTATTTGAAGCAGTAGAAGCAGCATTGGTATCTGCTTATAAAAGAAATTTCAACACTGCTTCTAATGTGCGTGTGTATTTAGAAAGAGCAACTGGCGAATTTCATGTATACGCTCAGAAAAAAGTTGTAGAAAAAGTGGAAAATAAAGTTACAGAGATTTCTTTATTACAAGCTCAAAAACAATTTGGTGAAAGCATTGTTTTAGATGATGTAGTAGAAGTAGAAGTAACACCTGCTAACTTTGGACGCATTGCAGCTCAAACTGCAAAACAAGTAGTAGTACAGCGTATTAGAGAAGCAGAACGTGGTATTATCTATGAGGAATATTCTAACCGTTCTAGTGATATTTTAACTGGTACTGTACAGAGAATGGAAGGTCATAATGTATTTATTGACCTTGGTAAAACAGAAGCTGTACTTGCACCATCTGAACAGATCAGTACAGAACAATATAAACATAATGACCGCATTAAAGTTTATGTAGTAGAAGTAAAAAGAACTTCTAAGGGTCCTCAGATTTTAGTATCTCGTACACATCCTGGCTTATTGAAAAGATTATTTGAACTTGAAGTACCTGAAATTCAAGAAGGTACAGTTGAAATTAAATCTGTAGCTCGTGAGCCAGGTATGCGTTCCAAAATAGCGGTATTTTCTGCAAATGAAGAAATCGATCCAGTTGGTTCTTGTGTAGGTCAAAAAGGTTTACGTGTTCAAGCTGTAGTAGATGAACTTCGTGGCGAAAAAATTGATATCGTAAAATGGAATGAAGACCCAGCAAAATATATAGCAAATTCTTTAAGCCCTGCAAAAGTTGTATCTGTTGCAGTAAATGAAGAAAAGAAAATGTCTAGAGTAATCGTACCAGATTATCAATTATCTTTAGCTATTGGTAAAGAAGGACAAAACGCTAGATTGGCTGCAAAACTCACTGGTTGGAAAATCGACATTAAGAGCGAAACTCAAGCTGCAGAAGAAGGCTTTGATTCAGACGATATGAACATGGTTAATGTTGTAAGTGAAGAATCTTTTTCTGTAGATTAATAATAAATAGGGAGCGATAAGTAATGAAAAAACTTCCTGTTCGTTTATGTGTGGGCTGTCAAGAACCTCATAATAAACGTGAAATGATTCGTATAGTTAAAAGTCCAGAAGGTGAATTCAGTGTAGATTTCACAGGTAAGAAATCTGGACGTGGTGCTTATATTTGTAAGAATATTGAATGTCTAAATACAGCAGTGAAACAGCGTCGTTTAGAAAAATCTTTTAAATGTCAGATAGATAATTCAGTATATGAACAGCTAAAAGAGGAATTTGCCAAACTTGATGAACAATAAAGTTAAATTAATAAATATTGTAAGCATTGCATGTCGTGCTGGTAAAGTTATATCTGGAGAATTTGTCATTGAAAAAGCTTTAAGCAGTAAAAATAATATTAAATTGATATTATTGGCAAATGATGTTGCTGATGCGACAAAAGCTAAATATGAAAAAATGGCAAAAAATAGTAAAGTTTTGTTGAGATATACAGAACTTACAAAAGATGAGATGGCAAATTCTATTGGGAAAACTGATAGAGCAGCTATAGCGATTTGTGATGAAGGCTTTAAGAAAGCCATTTTAAAGATATTGGATAATTGAAAACCCTGGGGGTGGCTTAATGTCCAAATATAGAATTTATCAACTAGCTAAAGAGTTTTCTTTAGATAGTAAAAAAATAATTGATATTTTAAATAAAAATAATATTAATGTTAGTAACAACCTAAACTTGGTTGGCGAGAAAGAACGTGAGGTTATAGCTAGTATCGTGAATAATAAAGATAATAATAAACAACAAACAGTAAAAAAAAATAATCAGCAGAATGTAAATCATAAAAATAATAATTCTGCAAATAATAATAACAACAATAATAAAAACAAAAATAATCAGAATAATACACATCAGAACAATAATCGCAATAATACTAGAAATAATGCTAGTACAAATGAACATAAAACAAAAAATACTCCAGTAAATAATACTGCTAATAATAAAAATCGTAACAATAAAAATAATCGTCCACAAAATAACGATAAAAACAACAATCGCAATAACAATAAGAAAAATAATAACAACAATAATAATTTTAATAATAAATTTGCTGGCAATAAAAAGAATAAAGGCAAAAATGCTAAGCCTGTAGTGGAAAATAAACCACAAGAAATCATTCGTCCAAAACATATTAAAGTTGGCGAAACAATTACAGTTAAAGAATTAGCTAGTAAAATGACATACCCTGTAACAGATGTTATCAAAAAATTAATGTTACTTGGTACAATGGCTACAATTAATCAGGAACTTGATTTTGAAACAGCTTCTTTGATTGCAGAAGAATTTGGTATTGCTGTCGAAGAACTTCCACCTGAAGTTGATTTAACAGAAATCCCAGAATTTGAAGATGACCCTAAAAACTTAGCACTTCGTCCTCCTGTTGTAACAGTAATGGGACACGTTGACCATGGTAAAACTTCTTTACTTGATGCTATTCGTAAAACATCTGTAACATCAAATGAAGCAGGTGGCATCACTCAGCATATCGGTGCATATCAAGTTATGTGTAATGGTCAAAAAATTGTATTTTTAGATACACCAGGTCATGAAGCTTTCACAGCTATGCGTGCTCGTGGTGCTCAGGTTACAGATATAGCTGTACTTGTAGTTGCGGCTGATGATGGTGTTATGCCTCAGACTTTAGAAGCTATCAACCATGCTAAGGCAGCAAAAGTGCCAATCGTTGTAGCTATCAATAAAATGGATAAACCAGGTGCAAATCCTGACCATGTAAAACAACAGCTTGCTGAACATGAACTCATTCCAGAAGAATGGGGCGGTACTACAATCATGGTACCTGTTTCCGCGAAGAAAAAAGAAGGTATTAATGACCTTTTAGAAATGATCTTATTAGTAGCAGAAGTACAAGAACTCAAAGCTAATGCTAATCGCGAAGCTCGTGGTGTAGTAATTGAAGCACGTCTTGATAAAGGTCGTGGCCCTGTAGCTTCTGTACTTGTACAAAATGGTACACTTCATATCGGTGATTTTATTATTGCAGGTACTGCTTGTGGTAAAGTTCGTGCAATGATCAATGACCGTGGTGAAAAAGTTAAAAAAGCTGGTCCTTCTATGCCAGTAGAAATTTTAGGTCTTGCTGATGTTCCAGAAGCTGGGGACGAACTTGCAGCATTAGATGAAAAACTTGCTAAAACTATTGCTGAAAAACGTATTGAAAAACAGCGTAATGAACTTATGCGTTCTAAGAAAGTTTCTTTAGATGACTTATTCAATCAGATTAACGAAGGCGATATCAAAGAATTAAATATCTTGATTAAAGCTGACGTTCAAGGTTCTGTAGAAGCAGTATCTTCTTCACTTTTAGGTCTTAATAAAAATGAAAGCGAAGTTCGTGTAAGTATCGTTCACTCTGGCGTTGGTGCTGTAACTGAATCTGACGTAATGCTCGCTTCTGCAGCAAATGCTTTAATTATTGCATTTAACGTACGTCCAGATGCAAATGCACGTAAATTAGCTGATACTGAAAAAATTGATATTCATACTTATCGCGTAATTTATGAAGCTATCGATGATATTCAGGCAGCTATGAAAGGTATGCTTGCACCTAAATATAAAGAAGTAATTCAAGGTAAAGTAGAAATTCGTCAAGTTATGAAATTCTCCAAAGCTTTAGTTGCTGGTTCTTATGTACTTGAAGGTAAAGTATGTAATAACTCTAAAATCCGTATTATTCGTGATAATATTGTATTATACGAAGGTCAGATTGAATCTTTACGTCGTTTCAAAGATGATGTAAAAGAAGTAGCAACTGGTTATGAATGCGGTATTACTATTGATAATTATCGTGACTTTAAAGAAGGCGATATCCTTGAAGTATATGATATGGAAGAAATTCCACAGAAATAAGGAGTATATTAATGGGAAGCGTTCGTATAGAAAAAGTACAAGAATTGATTAAACAAGAAGCTAGTGAAATCATCATGAGAGAATTGAAAGACCCTCGTATCGGTTTTGTAACTATTACAGAAGTTGATGTATCTAGTGATTTACACAATGCTAAATTATATGTAAGTATTTTAGGCAGTGATAAACAAATCGAAGATACATGGAAGGGCTTAAATTCTTCCTTAGGTTTCATTCGCAGAGAATTAGCGCATCGTATTCGTTTAAAATTTATTCCAGAAATTAAATTTTTCATGGATACTTCACTTCAATATAGTGCACATATTCAAGAATTATTGATAAAAGTGCAAAAAGATGAGGAGCAAAAATAATGGAAGTAACACTAAAACAAGCTGGTGAATTAATTGAAAAAGCTAATAAAATAGTGTTATCTTCTCATGTAAATCCTGATGGTGATAATGTTGGTTCAACTTTAGGGCTATATCATGCCCTAAAGGGAACTAATAAAGATATAAAAATTTTATTAGATGATGATTTACCAGATAATCTCGGTATGATGGAAGGTTTAGATTTATATCAAAAACCTCAAGATGGTGAGATTATAGAGTGTGATTTACTTGTGATTTTAGATGTTGATGTTGACCGTATCGGCAGAGTAAAAGATGTAGTAAAAGCACCTATTTTGAATTTAGACCATCATATATCTAATACAAAAGTATCTGATTATTGCTATGTTGATGCTAAAGCGGCAGCTACAGCTCAAATTGTCTATAGTTTAATAAAAGAAATGAATTGGCAATTTAATTTAGAAGCAGCTACATGTATTTATACAGGTCTTTGTTCTGATACAGGATTTTTCTGTTATAGCAATACAACACCTTATACATTAAAAGCTGCTGCGGAATTATTAGAAATTGGTGTAAAACCAGATAAAATTTCTGAAATATTTTACCAACGTTCTTTTTCTAGTGTAAAGGCAGCTGGAAGAGCTATAGATACTATTGAGTTGTATCATGATGGCAAAATTGCTTTGATGATTATTGATAAGGCTTTAAAAGAGTCTGCTGATAATACAGAGGGCTTTGTTAATTTTGCTAGAAATATTCGTGGTGTAGATGTAGCTGTGATGATTAAATATGCTGATGATGAAGTAACTAGAGTAAGTATGCGTTCAAAATCAGTAAATGTCAGTGAGATTGCTCAATCTATTGGCGGTGGCGGTCATATTCGTGCAGCTGGTGCGACTGTATATAAAAATCTTATGGAAGCAAAAGATATCGTACTTAATGCTATTATCAAAGGAATGAATAAAGAAAATGCCTAATGGATTTGTAAATGTTTTGAAGGCACCAGGAATAACTTCACATGATATTGTATCTCATTTACGTAAAGTTTATGGATTGAAAAAAATTGGTCATGCTGGGACTTTAGACCCTGCTGCTGCTGGAGTTTTGCCAGTGGCACTTGGAAAAGCTACAAGAATGCTTGAGTATATGGACGATGTAGATAAGTCCTATAAAGTAGAAGTAACTTTTGGTCTGAGCACTGATACTGGTGATGATACAGGAAAAATCATTGAAACGATGGAAAATTATACTATGCCTACAGATGAAAAAGTAAAAGAGGCATTAGAAACATTTCGTGGTGAAATAAAACAAAAACCACCAATGTATTCAGCTATTAGAATTAATGGTGAAAAAGCGTATAATTTGGCTCGTAAAAATATAGAAGTAGAAATGCCAGAAAGAGATGTTGTCATTCATGATATTAAATTTCAAGAGATGACACAAAATGGTTTTATTTTTGAAGTAGTTTGTTCTAAAGGTACTTATATTCGCAGTTTATGTATGGATATTGGTAAATATTTAGGAATACCTACAGTGATGAGTTTCTTAATTCGCACTCATGTGGGAGCATTTAAATTAGAAGATGCATTTACTACAGAAGAAATAGGCTTATTACCACATATAGCGCTATTATCAATAGATTTTCCGATAAAGCATTTACCAAAATATGTTATTTCTGATGAAGAAGCAGTAATGATTAAACAAGGTAAACAAATTGCTGTTAAAGAAGATGCAGAAATAACAGAAAAATTTATTCGTTTATATAAAGATAAAGAGTTTGCTGGTATAGGTCGTTATGTATTTAGCGAACATAAGATAGCACCACATAAGGTAGTATTATAAAATGAGAAATATAAGAGTATGAATGATAAGAAATTCATACTCTTTTTTCATAAAGATGATATTTATTATATGATATAATTTGATATAGATAATAAAATATAAGGAGAATTATTTTGCAAGAAAGATTACAAAAATTTTTAGCTCGTACAGGAATTGCTTCTCGTCGTGGAGCAGAAAAATTAATTACAGATGGTAAAATTCGCGTCAATGGGGTAGTTGTTACTGAATTAGGTACGAAAGTTGACCCAGTGAAAGATAAAGTTTCTTATAATGGAAAAATGCTTAAAGTAGAAGCAAAAAAAGTTTATTATATTCTTAATAAACCAAAAGGGTATATCTCTAGTGTAAAAGACGAAAAAGGTAGAAAAACAGTTGTAGATATTTTATCTGATGTAGAGGAAAGAATTTTCCCTATTGGTCGTTTGGATTATAATACAGAAGGTTTATTATTACTCACAAATGATGGCGAATTTATGAATAAATTATTGCATCCTAAGTATGAAATTGGCAAAACTTATGTGGCAAGAATAGACGGCATTATTAATATGGAAGATTTGGATAAATTAGCAAATGGTGTGAAATTGGAAGATGGCAAGACTGCACCTGCTGATGTATATTTAGATTCCATAAATAAAACTTTGAAAGAATCTCGTGTGGAAATCACTATTTATGAAGGTAAAAATCGTCAAGTTCGTCGTATGTTCAAGGCTTTAGGATATGAAGTTAAAGCTTTAAAACGCATAGCTTTTGCAGGTCTTACTTTGAGTAAATTAAAACGTGGAGAATATAGAAAATTAACTGAAACTGAATTATTGCGTTTGCGTAAAAAAATAGGAGATAAATAATGCGTAAAGTTATTGTTGTTGGCGGTGGTGCTGCTGGACTCATGGCGGCTGTCAGTGCTGCACAAAATGGTGCAGAAGTGATGTTATTGGAAAAAAATAATCGCTTGGGTAAAAAATTATTAATCACTGGTAAAGGTCGTTGTAATGTAACAAATACAGCACCATTGCAAGAGTTTGTAAAAAATATTCCTGGTAATGGTAGATTTTTATATAGTGTATTTAGCAAATTTTTTAATTGGGATATCAGAAGCTTTTTTGAAGAATTAGATGTGCCATTAAAAGAAGAACGCGGTGGACGAATTTTCCCTGTAAGTGATAAAGCAATTGATATTGTAAATGCTTTTGAAAAGATATTGCATAGATTGGCTGTACAGATAAAGTTAAATGAAAGTGTAAAATTTTTAAAAGTAGATAATAATAAAGTAACAGGTGTAATCACTGAAGAAGATAAATTATATGAAGCTGATGCTGTTATTTTAGCTACAGGTGGCTCATCTTTCCCTGGAACAGGCTCAACAGGCGATGGTTATCGCATGGCAAAACAGATTGGGCATACTATTGAAGATTTATTTCCAGCACTTGTACCTTTAGAATGTGAAGAAGATTGGGTAAAAGATCTCCAAGGTTTATCACTTCGCAATGTAAATTTAAAGGTATTAGTTGATGGTGATGTAAAAAAAGAAATGTTTGGCGAAATGTTATTCACTCATTTTGGTGTAAGTGGGCCAATTATTTTGACTTTAAGTCGTGATATTGCTAAATGGTTAAGAGAAGGGAAATTGGTAGAATTATCTTTAAATCTTAAACCTGCTTTGACAAAAGAACAGCTTGATAAACGAATTTGTAGAGATTTTGAAAAATATAGTAGAAAACAAATAAAAAATGCTTTAGGCGATTTATTGCCAAGCAAAATGATTAGTACAGTGATTGATTTAGCTTTTATTGATGAAAATAAATTTGTAAATCAAATAAGCAAGGCTGAACGCGAAAGATTAGTTGACTTATTGCAAGATATGGTGATGACTGTTACAAAGACAAGACCACTTAGCGAAGCTATTGTAACAGCTGGCGGTATTTCTACAAAAGAGATAAATCCTAAAACTATGGAGTCAAAACTAATTAAAGATTTATACTGTGTTGGCGAAGTAGTAGATGTGGACGCTTTTACAGGCGGATATAATTTGCAAGCAGCTTTTTCTATGGGCTTTGTTGCTGGTGAAGCTAGTAGTTTAGAGTAATATTTTTTAGTAAATAGTTTTTTTGAAAAAAATTTCATGCTATACTATAAATTAGATAGGATTTATTTAATTTTATAGTAAGGTGGGATTGAAGCTCGATGAAAATATCAACTAAAGGTAGATATGCATTGCGATTGATGTTAGATATCGCATTAAATGATGCAAAAACACCGGTTCGAATAAAGGATATTGCTGAACGACAGCAGATTTCAGATAAGTATCTGGAACAAATAGTATCTAGTTTAAATAAGGCAGGATTTGTAAAAAGCTTGCGTGGACCGCAGGGCGGATATCGACTGACTAAAAAACCAGAAGAATATACAGTAGGCATGATTTTACGTTTGATAGAGGGAAGTTTAGCCCCAGTAGCTTGCCTTGATGATGATATCAATAATTGTACACGTGCAGATAGATGTCCAACATTAATTCTTTGGGAAAAATTATATGATGCTATAAGTGAAGTTGTGGATAATATTACTTTGGCGGATTTAATTAGTTGGCAAAAAAATATGAAGTAGAGGAAAAAGATTAATTAATATGCCTACTAAGGTAAATTAATTAATCTTTTTTTGTAATTAATTTTGTTGTGGAGAATAAGGAGGGTATCTTAATGTATGATGAATATATAGAAAAACAATTGGTAGAAATCAGTAAATGGGAACAGCAAAAACCCAGCGTAGTCAATACTGGCATGAATAAGATTTTTTCACCTATGAGTAAATTTACGAGAAAAGTAATTCCAGAGGTGGTAGTAGAAAAGGCAATATATCATGCCCATGATATTGGTCAAAAATTAGCAAGTAAAAATGATATTTTGAAAAATGCTGGTGTAGATACTATCGAAGAATTGCGTCATAAAGATTTGGCACTATCTGATAAGTTAGCTAGTAATGTGCATAAATGGGCGATAGGTTTTGCTGGTTCTGAAGGGTTTGCTACAGGGCTTGGCGGTACAGCAACAATGGTAGCTGATGTGGGGGCTGTTATAGTTTTAGCTTTTAGAACTATTCATAAAATTGCTATGTGTTATGGCTATGAAGTGAAATCAGCTGAAGATAAAGAATTTGTGTTGAATATTTTGTCTGTATCAGGTGCTAATGATATGAAAGAGAAAAAGGAAGCATTATTAGCATTGAAATCAGATTTTTTACAAAAGAAAATAATTGAAGAAGTTTTAATGAGCAATTTAGTCAAAAAAGTCGCTAAACAATTAGGTATTAATTTGACTAAACGTAAGTTGATGCAGATAATGCCGATTATAGGAGCAGGCATAGGTGCAGCAGTTAATGCTTCATATATAAATGATATCGCATGGACAGCTCGTCGTTCGTATCAATTAAAATGGCTTGCTGATAATGAATATATAGATGCTAATAATTTGAATAATATTTAAGGAGTTTTAATTTAATGAAACAGATGAAAGTTGGTATTGTAGGAACAGGTTTAATCGCTTCTTTGATGGCAAAAACTTTGAATGGATTAAATGATGAAAATATAAAAAATTATGCAGTAGCTTCAAGAACTTTGATTAAGGCAAAAACATTTGCAGATGAATATAAAATAGAAAAAGCTTATAGTTCTTATATGGAATTAATTCAAGATAAAGATATTGATTTAGTCTATATTGCCGTACCACATAATGAGCATTATCGCATAGCTAAATTATGTATAGAAAATAAAAAGAATGTTTTGTGTGAAAAACCTTTTACTGTAAATGCAGAAGAAACAAAGGATTTATTAGCTTTAGCTAAAGAAAATAATGTACTTATCACAGAAGCAATTTGGACAAGATATATGCCTTCACGAAAATTAATAAATGATGTTATTGCTTCTGGCATTATAGGGCAAGTACATTCAATTCAGGCAAATTTAGGTTATCCGCTTAAAGATGTGAAACGTATGATTTCTCCAGAACTTGCTGGCGGTGCTTTGCTTGATGTAGGTGTATATACCGTTAATTTTGCTTTGATGGTATTTGGCAATGATATAAAAGATATTTTTGCAAAAGCTGTGATGTCAGATAAAGGTGTAGATTTGACAGATAGTATAACAATCACTTGGAATGATGGGAAAATGGCAGTTCTTCATGCTTCTATAATGACACCAACAGATAGATGTGGTTTTATTTATGGAGAAAAAGGTTATATTTGTGTAACTAATATCAATAATCCTGAAGCAATAAAAATTTATGATGTAGAACATAATTTAATCAAAGAAGTAGAAATACCAAAACAAGTAACAGGATATGAATATGAAGTTTTAGCTTGTGCTAAAGCGATTGATAAAAATGAATTAGAATGTGAAGCAATGCCACATAAAGAAACTATTTTCGTCATGGAAATATTAGATAAAATACGCAATCAATGGAATATGAAATATCCTTTTGAAAAATAAATAAGTAGAAAAAGAAAACGCCTTATGATTAAGGCGTTTTTACATTGATAAATAATTTTAATGATAATTTAATCAAACTAGGTGAGTAAGTTTATTGAGCTTAAGATAGATAATTTGTATAATAGAGTTTAGATAGGGTATAGATTTAAGAGGTGAAAATATGATGGATAAAATTATAGATTGTCATATGCATTTTTCAGCTAAAGGGATATTTAATAAAACAGCTGAAAATATTGGTTTAAAATGTACCTTAGAAGAAGTACAAAATGAATTTAAGAAAAATAATATAGTTTTAGGTATTGGTATGGGTGTGGATATTTGCGAAGAAAATAATCTTAGTAATCCACAGATAATATATCATGGAAAAGAAAAATTTCCGCCTTTTTTAGCACAATGTTTAGGTATTAATGCATTGGCTATTAATAAGGAAAATCTTAAAGATACATTAGATAGTTTTAAGCAAAAATTAGAAGAAAATTCAACAGTTGGATTAAAGATTTATACAGGATATCAACCATATTTAGCTACAGATAAGAAATATAGAGATTTTTATAAATTAGCACAGAAATATTATGTACCAGTGGTTTTTCATATGGGCGATACAGCAAATTCAATGGGAAAATTAAAATATTCACAGCCTTTAATCATAGATGAAGTGGCTGTTGATTTCCCTAAGGTGAAATTTGTAATTGCTCATTGCGGAACTCCATGGGTGGCTGATGCAGTAGAAGTAGTAGCTAAAAATAAAAATGTATATATGGATTTGTCAGGTTTGATGGAAGGCAAATTTAAAGCTAAAAAACAGATAAAAGAATTTAAACCATATTTAAATATATTTAGAACATGGTTTAATTATTTACATGATTATCAAAAATTGATGTATGGCTCTGATTGGCCTTTAGTGGATATGAAAGAGTATATTAAAGTAATACAATCAATAATACCTAAAAAGGCTTATGATGATGTATTTTATCATAATGCTTTAAAGGTTTTTGATAGATTACCAGAATATTTAAAGAAACAGGAGAAAAAAATTTATGATTAAATTAAAGCTTCTAATAAAATCAATGTTTTTAGTTTGTGTATTGATGTTATCTATGGTAGGAGTATCTAGTGCAAGTGTATCCGTAACATCTGATAGCAAGTATTTTGATATTTCCTCAGGTTGTTTTGTACTTGAAGGAAATGTCTTAGTAAAGACTGATACAAGAACTATAGGAGCAGATAAAGCTCGTGTCAATTTAGTAACTAAAGAAGTATGGGCAAATGGCAATGTATATGTAGAAGAACCTCAAGAAGAAATAAAATTTAAAGGTGGCAGTGTCTATGCTTCTGATGAATTAAAAACAGCAATTATAAAAGGCGATGCTATTTTAGAAAGACCAGATATAACTATTCAAGCAGAAAAATGTTCTTTCAATTGGCGAACTAAAATAGCAGAATTTAGTGGATTAGTAGAAGTACATCAAGATGGCAAAACAAATGTATATGATGTAATTCAATATGATGTAATTAATAATAAAATTATTGATGCAAAATAATAAAAAATATATTTGATAAAAATAAAAGGCACTTATTAGTGCCTTTTTTGTTAATTTAAATGTTCTTGATGATAAATTTCTAAATCCATGATAGCATCATAAACCATTTCACGAGTGATTTTGTATGGTACATGGACAATATCATTTGTGGTCATTACTTTATCTAATACAATATCGAGTTCTTCTTTAGTACTGATTTCAATATCTTTTAGACAAGTTGGTAATTTAGCTTGGCGGTTAAATGCATAAACTTTTTCAAATTCAGTTTGTTGTTTATCTAAAAGTAACATTACAAGTACGCCATAACTTACAAGTTCGCCGTGAAGATGTTTTTCTCCTTGAGGAAGCATAGTGCAACCATAATATATAGAGTGAGCAAGACAACTATTGTAATCATTTATAACAAGTACTGAAACAAGACCTGTACTTACGATTATAGTTAATACTACTTGTTCTAAAGCTTCACTTACTTGATGATTTTTAGCAGAAGTCAAAGCTTCAAGACCGTATTGCAATAAAGTATCAGAACAATTTTTGCTGATTTGTACACCTAAAGCATTTGTATGGCTCATTTCATCATTACGAGAGGAAAAGCCAGTTTCATATTGTTTGGATAAAGCATCACCGATACCAGCCCAGATATATTCATAAGGAGCTTCAGTGATTATTTTTGTATTAATAAAGCTATGTAGAGGGCTTTTTTGAGGGAAATATAATTCTTTGAAGCCATGAGTTTCATCATCATAAATTACGCAAACAGCTGTTACAGGAGAGCAGTTAGAAGCTATTGTTGGGAAAGAAAAAACAGGCTTATTTTCCATATCGCAAAGAGTTTTGCAAGTATCAATAGCACGACCACCGCCTACAGCAAAAACCATATCTGCTTTTTGAAATTGAGGATTTTGGGCAAGTTTTTTTATATTAGCATAAGTAGAGTCGCCACCGTACCAGATAAAATCGATTATTTCAATATTAGAATTATGTACTCCAGCTAAAAGAGCATCTTTAGCTTTAGAAATTGCTGTTTTACCACCGATAACTACAGCTGTTTTGCCATAAGCACCACAAACTTTTGGAATTTGATTGTAAACATCACTGCCTACACTATATGAAGGTAAAAATACTGTATTCATAAATAAAACCACCTTATAATTAAATAATATATTTAATATTATTATTTAAAACTTTTTGTATTTGCAAAGTAATTAATAGTTTATAACTAAAAAATAAAATTGTCAAGTTGTAAACTATATAATTAAAAAAATAAGTATGATATAATAATATAAAAAATTATATTAGGCGGTGATTTTATGGGTAAGGATAAAGGTTTGGAAAAATTTTTAAAAGAAGCAGAAGTTTTATTTGATGGCAATACATATAAGTTGAATATAGAAGAAAAAAATCAGATACAAGAAGCACTAGAAATGGCTTTTTGGGACGCAAAAGAAAGAAATAAACGAAAGAAAAAATAAATTATGCGAAAAAATATAAAATTAAGAGTGAAAAATTTAGTTAATAAATATCAAACAGCAGATCCATTTGCATTGGCAAAGGAATTAGATGTAAATATTTTATATGTGCCACTTCCTGAAAAGATACGTGGAATATTGGTGCGTGTTTTGCGAAAAAAGACTATTTTATTGAATGATAAATTGAATTATGAAGCTCAAAAAATTGTAATTTGTCATGAACTTGGTCATGTGCGTATGCATTGGCATGCAGGTTATTTTTTTCAACATGAAGGAATATATTATTCTCCTGCTCGTTATGAATGTGAAGCAAATGAGTTTGCTATTCATTTATTGAATTATTCTAGTGATTTTATTTATGATAAAGATTATATATTAGAAGTATTGGCTAAGGAAAATCCCAATCCATATGAAGTGCATAAAATCATCAATGCTTTGATGCAAATTGAAAGTATTTAAAAATACCAGCTAAAATGATAGCTGGTATTTTATTTATCAGATGATTATTAAATAGATTTTCCTAAATCTTCAGCTTGTTTTAATTGCTCTGGTTTATTTAAAATATCGCCAATATTCATATTTCCTCCAGCATAGACAATGCCTAGATTTTTCCAACCTAAATGAGATATTAATCCTTCATAAAAAGCTTTAACTGGTGCAAAATTATCAGAGGTATTTCCTTCTGAAGCCATAAGTAAAATACATTCTTTTTGTGGATTTTCATAATTTGGATTTAATTCGGCTATAACGAATAAACGATCAAAAGCACATTTTAGTTGACCTGTGATGCCCCAATAATACATAGGAGAAGCTAAGACTATGATGTCTGCTGTCTTGTATACAGGATAGATTTGCGACATATCATCTTTTTGTACACAAGGAGCGAGCGTCTTCGTTTTTACTTCCATTACAACAACCAAGACAGCCATGAATATTCATTTTTTGTAAATCAAAGCAAGTAACTTCATGACCTACAGTTTCTGCTCCTTTAGTAAAATATTTGATGAGTTCTTTTGTATTGCCATTTATTCTGGGACTTCCATTTAAAATACAGATTTTTTTATGCATAAATTTACACCTCCAATGTTTATATTTATAATTATATCAGTGTAGATTATTTGCTTGAAGTACGCACATTTTTGTTAGATACTAACCAAAAGGAGAGTTTTGATGTTTAAAAATTATATTGAAAATGCCAATTTTGAAGATACAGGTTTTAGTTATACTTTATCATTAATACGAGGCAAGTATAAAATGGTTATTTTATACTGTTTAATGGAATTTAATATTGTCAGATACAATGAATTAAAAAGATATATAAAGACTATCTCACATAAAACACTTGCAGTATCTTTGAAAGAATTGGAAAAAGATAGCTTGATAATACGAAAGGAATATCCACAAATACCACCTAAAGTAGAGTATAGTTTATCAGATAGGGGAAAATCGCTCATGGAAATTTTAGATAGATTATGTGTATGGGGAGAGATACATAAAAATGATATGAAATAAAAAAGTCTAGTGAATTTACTAGACTTTTAGGTGGGAAATTATTTTTCTGCATAATATTTTTTATATATAGAAGGTGAAATAGAAAATTCTTTCTTAAAAGTACGCGAAAAGGCTAATTGGTCGTCAAATCCTAATGAGGAAGCAATAATGGAAATAGAAAGCTCGGTAGTTATTAAAAGGCTACGGGCTTTTTTTATTTTAGTTGCATTATATATTGTTTTGGTGATAAATGAAATTTTTCGTGGAATATGCGAGTTAGATAATTAGGATGAATGCCAAATTTTTTAGCGATATCCTTTAGAATTAATTTTTCTGCATAGTTGACATCAAAATAAAATTTTAAATCATTAGCAAGAGATTTAGTTTGCATTTGACTTTCAGATAGATTAATATCCTCAAATAGTTGTGCGAGAATGAGAAATAAGAGGCTATTGGCTTTTATATAATGAATGACATTATTTTCTTGAAGATTAATAATTTCATCAATTAGTGTTTTATATTTTGTTATATCTAAATTGTGAATGATGTAAATATCATTAGTTTTTTTCATCATTTGATAGATATAGTTTTGAGAATTAATCCCTAAAAAACTAATCCATGTATAGCACCAGGGATTAGTAGCTGAAGCTTTGTAATAAGAAATTTTTCCCGAGGGAATAAAAAAAGCATCTCCTTGTTTTGATGTGCACCCAAAATATTGGACATATTAATTAGGCTACTAATTGAAACTTAATTCTGT
>ERZ791680.213-NODE-213-length-71604-cov-4.188612_pt1 | contig 71604 bp, 70 predicted proteins | sample MGYA00510051_ERZ791680 | MGnify/ENA primary metagenome ERZ791680 (study PRJEB30046, sample SAMN00715238) | human gut metagenome | study: EMG produced TPA metagenomics assembly of the A metagenome-wide association study of gut microbiota in type 2...
TTCACAGCGGATTCACGTTCTTACCGCTTACAGCTGGATGGCTGCTGTGGATGGATGTGATTGTCAATGTACTATTTGTATGGGGTATAATAGCACTTATATTCCGACAGCACAATCCCCTCAAATCCGCATAAAATCAAGGTTTTATCAACTAAATTATGATTTATGATAATAAGAAATAGGCTAAAATAACATCTCTATGGAACGCCGAAATTTCCATATTTTTACATCATCTAAAAAATAATTTAGAGGATTAAAAAATCAAATTATTAAAATTTTCTTTATTGGAATTTTATTATATGTAGTTTTAATTGCTTTTTCTCAAAATTTTCTAAACTCAATTTAGGGCAGTTTTTATGATAAGATTGTCAATCTGGGCAGATTTCAATGCACCTTTGGTGGGGAGGACGAGATTTCGTTCCCCTTCTTTTAATACTACATCCTCTTGAATTTTCACCCTCTCGCCTTGCATTTGTCCTTTCGTAAGGCCCAACCCATCGCACAGCCATCTCACCCCATGGTTTTAATGTTTTCTCCATCAAAGCACAGATTATCAAAATATATTCCAACGCTTCTCTTTCCGTCCTCAAGCCACATAATGACATTCGAATCTATGTCATTCGAGCTAACATCTTTAATGGTCATACCGATGAAATCTCTTAAATCCTGACCACAATAAACCTCTTCACCATACTTCATCCCATGCTCATAATCTTCTCTTCTAACAGTCTTGTTATTTTCCATTTGTCAAATCCTCCATTCTATTAGCCTGTCCGACTTATATGTTTACTCTATAGGCCGCCAGCATCTCCCGGATTACGGCTTCATATACAGGTCGCAAATCCTTGTCCTTTTCAATCACTGTCAATTTATTAATGGCGTTCAACTGACTGTCATTGGCTCCTGCGATTGCCGCATTACCCTTGGCATTTTTCACTTTCAGATCCAACCGACATGGGCGCTTGCGGTTAAGGCGCTCATAACTCTCCGTTCTCACTGCACGGTGCCTTTCCTGGACGCTTCCTATGTATAAGTAGCCTTCGCTCTCTGCGATTGCAGACAGACAGCTGTTTACCCAGGTTCGAAAATCTACCTCGGCTGGTTTTATCAGCGCCTGGGCAATGGTTCTCTGGTTCTCCTTGACCTCTTTCAGTTCAGCTGCCTGCCGCTCCTGCTCTTTGGCTTGCCGCTTCTGTTCCAGTTCCATATTAATCATAACCTGCAGCTGCGGTGACATCTCTTGCATCCGGAGAACCATCTGTTTAGCCCCATCCTCTACCTTGGTAAAATACTCCCTGGCGTCCTCTGCTTTCTTCCCATTTCCTTTCATGGAAAGTTTCTTTGCAAAATGAGAAGTGATTCTATAATCCTGCGTGACATTGCCCTCGACATTGATGTCGAACCCCCAATAATCAACACCTTCTTCTGCAAATGGATTATCAAGAATATTGGTCTTTGCCCATCTTGAAAACTGCCCCTTTGCCAATTCAAGAAAATCGTACAGTTTCTTTGCTGTGGTCATACCATTCTCATCAACCCCCAATGCAATCTCAATCGGGGTCAACCTTGATGTGTCTCTTCCTGTAAAAACCTCATTAAAAATACCACTCATATTATGTATCCTCCTTTTCTTCTGATTCCTCCAATAGTTTTTCTACTGATACTCCTAAAGCCACTGCAACCTTTTTTAAACTTCTTACAGTGGGACTCACGGTGTTCCACTTGCACAGGCTTCCAGTAGAAAGCTCAGTTATTTTTTCTATTGAATTGATTGAAATGCCAGTTTTCTTAGCCACCATGCAAATGTTGTCATAAATTCTCATATTACTCACTTTATCACCTCCTATTTATTCTGAAAAAATCGCTAAATCATATTGACTTAGTTCTGAAAATATCATATAATCAAGTTGTCAATCCAGCTTATCCAAAATTTCAGAGACATTTTATTATTGCTATAATATTTTGCGATTTTTTCAGAATCTTATGATTATATTATATGCGATTTTTTCAGAATGTCAAGTAAATTTTGCGATTTTTTCAGAATACCTAAAAAGGAGTTATCTTATGGACCTGAAAGAACGTATACAGGAATTATGTAAAAGAAAAAATATCTCTATGAATCAACTTGAGCAGGAACTCGGTTTCGGAAAAGGATATATAAGTAAGTTGGGAAAAAGTACTCCTAATGCCACTAAAATTCAACAAATTGCTCAATATCTGGATGTAACAGTAGATTATCTCATGAGAGGAAAAGACGATTCAGAAAGAAACGATATTTATTCTCTTCCTTCAGATATTCGAGCAATTGCTAGAGGAGCCCAGGATTTGTCTCCGTCAAAAAGAGAACTACTATTAAAATTAATACAATCCATGTCAGATAGTGCCGATGAAGAATTAGAAAAATGAAAATACCAGACAAGGCTCGTTATTATTATGTGGCTTATAGAAGTTTAGAATTTATAATAGAAGAAAATATTACTTGTTTCCCCGTATCTCCTTATGAAATTATTAAGCGCCATAAATGGGCGCTAACTACATACAGCACATTGGCAAAAGAAATGTGCTGTGATATTGATGATATCTCCTCAGCCTTTATGACAGATGAGGCATACACTATCTTTAATGGTAAAAATTATACCATTGCTTACAACGACACAAAAGGAACTGACAGGATTTGGTTTACATTAATGCATGAAATAGGACATATATACTTAAAACATTTTATAGACTTTGAAAAGACGATTTTAAGATGTAAAAAATTATCTAAATGTGAATATAAAATTTTAGAGAATGAGGCAAATGCCTTTGCTCGAAATGTGCTGGCACCCGCTCCAATCATTGAACAACTACCGGAAAAATCAAAAGAAAACATATGTAGTTTTTTCCATATGAGCAACGATGCGGCTAAAACCAGGTTGGATTTATTACATTCTGATATGTATTGGAATAATTATACAAAAGTTACTTTTAAAATAATTTCACGCTTTTTGGATTACTTTAACAACAAACATTGCAATATTTGTAATAGTACATCAACAGCGAAATCTAACTTTTGTCCTATATGCGGCAGCAACTCTTTAATATGGGGGAATGGAAAAATGAAATACCCAGTTAAAATCAAAGTAAATGAAAAAAGCAAAGCATTACGTTGTCCTATATGTGATAATGAAGAAATATCTCCCGAAGGCGCTTATTGTCACATCTGCGGAAGTGAATTAGTTAATCACTGTGCAAATGTTGATGAATTCGGAAACGGTTGCGGTGCTTTAGCATCTGGTAATGCTCGCTACTGCATATATTGCGGATCTGAAACAACGTTTTCGCTAAGTAAACTGCTTATACCTTGGGACAAGGAGCAGGAATCACTGAACGAGGAAATAAACCTTGATGCAATAATTCAAGACTGGAACAAGATTGTAAAGGAACAAGGAGGCGGTGCGTCATGTTATTTACGGGATACCCGACTAGAAAACGGAGGTGATAACTGCATCTGCATTGTTTTCCCTGATTCGATAAACTACGATATGGGGAAAAGGCCTTCCGTTATTGGAGAATTAGAAAGATACATATTTGTTCACTACGGAAAAATGATATCCTTTAAAGCACGAGTATCTTCATCACCTGATGGTGTGGAAGAAGAAGGCCTTCCATTTATTTAGTAATAATTTTGATTAATCAGCCTATGGCTTTTTGATAAAACGAATGGAAAGAGGGAGATTATATGAAAAGTATTAGCAAAACTTTTGGGGGTGTCATCTTATTCCTAGGTATTATTGGAAGCATATTTATTGCTAATTTTTTTGGTAAAGTAATGGATTACCATAGCTTAGAGTTTGAAAGGGATTGGGGTATGACTATCATACTGTTTTTGAGTTGTGCCTTACCCTCAATTGTTTTATCTATAATTCTATATGCCCTAAGCGAAGTATTGGAACGCCAAGAAGCCATTTTTAAAGCTTTGAATATTTCCATGAAATCCACCAATGAGAAGGCAAGTATTTCGTATGATGATATGGTTAAGGCGAAAACAGCTAATTCCAGTTTAGAAACGCATAGTGGAATCAAGGATATATCAAAATCATCGTGGCAGTGCCCTACATGTGGTCACATAAATGACGTTTCTCAATCCACATGCAGTTCATGTAAAATAACAAGACCAAGTTCCACACTATAAAATGCAAAAAGCCCCAGGAGCCGCGAACTCCCAGAGCTTTTCACATAGATTCTCTTACCAGGCTACCCCCGGAAGATAATCCAAACATAGACACTTGGATTATATCATTCCTGGAGCGTCCTAGCAAGGGGCGTATTTTTTATACCAAAAAATCAGTTGCGATATCGCAACGGAAAGGACTGATACCATGCCAACACGAAGCAAACACCCTAGACTCCCCAACGGTTATGGTTCTATCCGTTACCTGGGAAAGAAACGTAAAAACCCTTACGCCGTCCATCCCCCGGCAGACATCGACGGAAATCGGCCCCAGGCCTTATGCTATGTTGATACCTGGATGAAGGGATTCATCGTATTGACTGCTTACAAAGCCGGCACCTACGCCCCAGGTATGGAAGCCACTCTGCTGCTCCCGGATGAAACCAAACAGCTCGATGACCTAACACGGAAACTCCTGGCTGATTACAACCGCGTCAAGGGAATTGAACCGGACGAGCCTGAAAAGACCTTCTCAGAGGTCTACGAGGCCTTCTACATGGATAAATTCTCCGAAGGCAATAAATACTCTAATGCAACCAAATATTCAATTAAGGCCGCATATAAAAACTGTGCGTCCCTCTACGATAAATTATTTAGCTCCCTCCGCACAAAAGACCTGCAGGATAACCTGGATGCGTGTAATCTAAAATATGCCAGCCTGGAACTTATCAGGAACCTGTACAGGCAAATGTATAAGTACGCTGACAGTCAAGGATGGTGTGATAAGGACTATAGCCAGTATGTTAAAATCAAACGGGATGACGATGATGAACATGGTGTACCATTTTCAGATGCAGACCTAAAAATCCTGTGGGATAACAAAACAAATGAAACCGCTGAGATGCTTCTCATCATGTGCTATTCCGGATGGCGTATATCAGAATACATTGGCCTCGAAGTAAATTTGCAGAAAAAGTATTTTATGGGTGGAATAAAAACGGAAGCCGGTAAAGGACGTATCGTACCAATTCATTCCGGTATTCTCCCCTTGGTTGAACACCGGATAAGCAAGTATGGGAAGCTCCTTCCGTGCAGCGACAAAGATTTCAGAAAGCAAATGGATGAGCTACTAAACCAACTTGGAATTCCAGGTGACCCCAAACATACACCACATGACTGCCGGCATACATTTTCCATGTTGTGTGAAAAGTATGAGGTAAAAGAAAACGACCGTAAACGGATGATGGGACACTCATTCAAGGCCGACATTACCAACAAGGTTTACGGCCACCGTGACATAGAGGATCTGCGAAAAGAACTAGAAAAGATAACCATTGATTTGTGACTTTATTGTGACCAATAAACCCTAATAACATGGTAGAAAGCGGTAGGAACCAGAAGTTACAAAAACGGCGCAAACCCGCATAAAACCTACCATTTTCGTCCCATTTCTTATGCAAATCATACCATTCTAAATACAGCCTGATATTAAAGTATCGTTAATATTCCTCCCATCCCGTTGACATTGTCCCTTTATCCTCATATAATTCCAGCAGGACAGGATATTTCCATATACAAAACATCAGAAGGGAAATGACATACATATGGACGCCACCGTCAACGACGATGACCAAATTTTCACCCAAAAACCACGCTTCATATGTTTAAAAGAAAAGGCATGACCCGCATTCATACACATGGATGCGGGCAATGCCTTTTTCTTTTGAAATAATACTGCCAAACAGATAAAAGAGGAGGAATCATTGTGAGTATTCATTCGTTTTTCAGTCTATTAGGAGGACTGGCATTATTTTTGTACGGCATGCAGATGATGAGCACCAATCTGGAAGCCGCAGCCGGAAGCCGCATGAAGCAGATTCTGGAGCGGCTGACTGCCAACCGGTTTTTAGGCGTGTTCGTGGGAGCCGGAATCACTGCTATCATCCAGTCCTCATCCGCCACAACCGTCATGGTGGTGGGCTTCGTCAACTCCCAGCTCATGACGCTCAAACAGGCTGTCTGGATCATCATGGGCGCCAATATCGGAACCACCGTGACCGGCCAGCTCATAGCCCTGGACATCGGGGCCATCGCGCCGTTGATTGCATTTGCAGGTGTTGCCCTGATTCTTTTTGTCAAACAGAAAAAGGTCCAGTTTGCCGGTGGTATTATTGCAGGTCTGGGTATCCTCTTTCTCGGCATGGGAATGATGAGCGCGGCAATGATACCGCTGCGCGATTCCCAGCATTTTGTCAATTTGATGACAAAGTTTTCCAATCCCTTTCTGGGTATTCTGGCCGGAGCAGCTTTTACTGCTATCATACAGTCCTCTTCTGCATCTGTTGGTATCCTTCAGGCTTTGGCTGTAAGCGGATTAATCGGACTGGACAGCGCGGTCTTTGTCCTGTTCGGCCAGAATATCGGCACCTGCATCACGGCAGTCCTGGCCTCTATCGGGGCAAACCGCGACGCGAAACGGACCACCCTGATTCACCTGATATTCAATGTCATTGGCACAACTGTGTTTACCCTGATCTGCCTGGTGTCCCCCTTTACACAGTGGATGGCCTCGTTCACACCGGACAATCCCGCGGCGCAGATTGCCAATGTACATACACTGTTTAACATTGTCACAACCCTGCTTCTGCTGCCTTTCGGCACACAGCTTGCGCGGATATCCGAAAAGCTTCTGCCTGATAAGCCGCAGAAAACAACGGATGAGGAGCGCTGGTTTGAGGATTTGCTGGCCTCCGAACATGTACTTGGCGTATCAGTCATAGCAAGGAAGCAGCTGAATGAGGACATCAGCCGGATGCTTGCTCTGGCGGCCTCCAATGTTGAAACCAGTTTTCTGGCTTTTGAGCACAGGGATGAATACGAATTGGAGCAGATTCAAAAACGTGAGGAAGAGATTGATCTTTACAATGCCCAGTTATCCAGAAGGATTTCCAGGGTCCTTGCAGTGGAAAATTCCCCGTCTGAAGTAAATGCGCTTAACCGCATGTTCTCCATCATCGGAAATGTGGAGCGCATCGGCGACCATGCAACAAATATTGCCGGCTATGCCCGGACCATGATGGAGCGCAGGCTGGAGCTTTCTTCCCAGGCATCGGTTGAACTGGCCGATATGAGGACCTCCTGCATGCGCGCCGTAAACCTGATTTGCAGCGCCTGCTGCGTTGATTTCACTTTTGCTCCAGAGCAGGAATCTCCAGATAAACGCGGCTCTCTGACGGAACATGACGCTCCGGCAGAACATATATCCTTACCGCAGCACGCCTCCCTTCTGGAACAGGCCCTGCTGCTGGAACAAGACATTGACAGCCGGACCGCCCGGTACCGCTCCAACCAGATTGAACGCATGCGAAAGGGGAAATGCCATGTGGAGACTTCCATCCTGTATTCGGAAATCCTGACCGATTATGAGCGCATTGGAGACCATGCGTTCAACATTGCCCAGGCACTTGACAAGCTGGATGAAAATTAACTTGCAGATTCGTTTCCCGCAGCAGTCACTAAGCTTCCGGCGGCAATGCCTGCTTCTTCCGGCGTTTTTTATGTTCCTGAAGATAAAATGATTGAACGCAGGCCAACGAACAAAGTCATTGAAAGAAAACGTATTGCTATGCTATAATCAATGTATCCGTATAGGGCGGGGGCAGTTCATACCATCAGGTATAAAAGTCAATCAGAATATAACTGGTTAGAACTGGAATAGTAAGCCTATACACACTTAAAATGTGTGCATGGGCTTTTATATTTTGCAGAAAGGCGTTCCAAACAATGAGCAGCATAGTAACTACATCTATTGTTTCATTTATCAGTACCAACATAGATAATATTTTTGTCATGATGGTGCTCTATGCCAGGGTTGACGAAACTTTTAAAAAGAAATATGTTGTCATTGGGCAATATCTTGCTATTGGCATACTGACAGCAATAAGCCTGTCAGCCGCTTTCGGCCTCAACTTTGTTCCGCAAAAATACGTCGGTCTGCTCGGTTTTATACCGATTGCTTTAGGCGTCAAAGAATGGATATCATACAAAAGACCTGCCCAAAACAAATCCAATCGTAAAGAATTTCCGTTGGAAACAGAAAAAACCGAAGCTGCCCACCCCAACAAGCTGCAGAATATATTGCGGAATGTAACATCTATGGCCAGTAAAATCGTAAAGCCTGAAATTTTAAGCGTTGCTCTCGTAGGCGTGGCAAATGGAGCTGATAATATTGGCGTTTATATTCCATTGTTTACTGGCTATTCATCAATACAGGTCATTATAACTATCATAGTGTTTGTTTTAATGATGGCGGTTTGGTGCTTCCTGGGAGAAAAGATAACCGATTTGCCCAAGATAAAAGCAATCATTCAAACGTATAAGTATTTTGCCGTACCGGCTGTCTTTGTTGGACTTGGTATATACATCATTATCAAAAGCGGGTTAATAACGTGATATAAACAGCTTTATACCTGATTGTAAAATAACGGCTCCGCATCCGTATAGATAAAAAAAATAGCCGGCTGTTTCCTTATAGAAAAAATAAATGCCGGGCCTGCAAAGGGGCAAAAGCGTTTGCATACATTTTCAAACCTGCTATAATTAGAGACATGTGATGATAATTTCAAAGCACACTTCCGGGAATAGGAAGAATCAGATACATGTTTAAGGAGGATACGAACAATGAAATTAGATGAACGCGGAAAACAGTGCCCTAAGCCTGTCATTGACACTAAGAAAGCGTTGGAATCCTGCAATCCGGGGGAGACGGTTGAGGTATTGGTAGACAATGAGATTGCGGTCCAGAACCTGAGCAAGATGGCTGCCAGCAAAGGCCTTTCAGCTGTTTCCGAGAAAATAAGCGACAATGAATTTTCCGTAAAAATACCAGTTGGCCAGGGAGTAACCCCTGCTTCCGGTGCTCCGGATGATTCTGAGGAACCGGCGGCCTGCCTGCCTGACAGCCGCAAAAAGGGCATGGCAGTGGTTCTGTCCTCCAACCTTATGGGCCACGGTGACCCTGAACTTGGAAAGGCTCTCATGAAAGGGTTTGTCTACGCCCTTACACAGCAGGATGTCCTGCCGGAAACCATTCTTCTGTATAACAGCGGCGCCTATCTTTCCTGCGAAGGCTCTGATAACCTGGAGGATTTAAAATCCATGGAATCCCAGGGCGTGGAGATTCTCACCTGCGGAACCTGCCTGAATTTTTATGGATTGAGCGAGAAGCTTCAGGTCGGCAGCGTCACCAATATGTATGAGATTGTGGAACGCATGACAGCCGCCAAACTTTTGGTGCGTCCTTAAGCTTTCCTGACAGCCGGACTGACAAAAAGATTATAATACCGCAAAAGGACCCCTACATCTCATTTCAGGGTCCTTTTTCATATGCTTACCTGCTCAGACCTGATTCATACCTGTTCAAGGCATCCTCAGACATCCGCCAGGATTCCGGTCACACTCAGCCAACTCCGATAAATATTGTCCTTAAACACCGCCCCATCCCTGATGAGCGGCAGATTGCATATACACCTCCCGTCTGCTGTCCGGGACTCCGTTCCATCTCTCATTGCACCTCTCATAGCACCTCTCATTCCGGCTTTCATCCCAGCTTTGATTCCGGCTTTCCATCCCCCGTTCATCTCATCCTCCTCCATTCTCAGATATCCTGTCTCCAGGTCCTGGTCCGACACACACAGGCCTTTCACATTATCCGCAAACAATTCCGGATGCATAAGATAAGCCGCTGCCGTCACATCCCAGTTATAGAAACCGTGAATGCCGTAGCCCTCATCATTATATCTGAACCAATCATCTGTTTTTTCCATAATATACGCTGCCGCCCTGTTTTCCGTTCCCGATAACCGTTCCCTGTATTCCTGTTTTGTAAATAAAACTTTAAGGCAGTTGTTGCCTGTTATCACGGAAACATTCCGGCCCTTTGTGAGGACGGTCCTGGCAGCCGGCGGGTCACAGGAAAAATTCAGTTCCTCCATCACCTTCTTTTCAAATACAAGGGGGCTTGTGATTCCGCCCATTAAGACAATTTCTTTTACCTTTTCAAAGAAATGACTGTCCCTCTCATATGCGCCTTTCAGGTTTGTCAGGGAACCCGTGGCAAGAATCGACAGCTCCCCCGGATGGCGGTCCGCCATTTCCGCCAGAAAGACGGCAGCCTCGCTCTGGTAACAGCCCCTCTTCTCCCCGCCTCTTTTTACAGGAATATCCCTGCGCCCCAATTCTTCCAGCATCCGCAGATTCACTGCCTGCACCACATCCAGGCTGCTGTTTCCATAGGTGGACGTAATCCCCAGAAGTTGGGCCTCCCTGCTTCCCAGCAAATACATCAGGGCCAGCCCGTCATCCACATCGCAGTCCTTTACTCCAAAGGTATTGTCACAGTCAAATATGATTTTCTTCATCTGCATCTCCTCCCGTCCATGTTTTCCCGGTACAGTCCCCGCCTGGACACAGTCCCCGCCTGGGCACAGTCCCCGCCACAACACATAACCTGCCACCACATACCGTTTCCGGCCCCATATCCCTCATTCCATATCATGCCTGAACAGCACGGCCCCTTCCGTTTCCACGGCCAGTCCGGCCTTCATACCTGCCCGTAATTTTGCCGGCCGGCCGGGGCCTTCCATTCTCTGGCACAGGATGCTTCCGCCGGGAGCCATTTTCTCAGGCACCCTCACCCTTATCTCTGTCATCTCCCCCATGAAGGTAACTTCCTCCACGGTATAATCGCCCTCCTCTTTCAGCTGCACTGAGTTCGGACGAATCATGGCATCATAGACCCCATCCGGCAAATCCGTTCTTTTTTCAAACAAAGGGCTGACAAACCAGCCTCCTGCCACTGACCCGGAAATATAATTTACCTTTCCAAAGTACTCTGCCACCTTTTTTGTTCCCGGATGGCAGAACATCTGCTCCGGTGTTCCGTACTGAAGAATCTTCCCATCCTCCATCAATGCTATGCGGTCGGACAAGCGAAGGGCCTCAGCCTTGTCGTGAGTGACGAGAATAGTTGTGATTTTCCACGCCTCATGAAGTTTTCTTACCAGCCGCGCCATCTCTGTCCTCAGCCCCTCGTCCAGGCCGGAAAAGGGTTCGTCCAGAAGCAGCACCCTGGGTTCTGCTGCCAAAGCCCTGGCCAGGGCTACTCTCTGCATCTGGCCCCCTGACATCTCCTTCATCCTTCTCTTCTCAAATCCGGGAAGCTGAACCGCCCGCAGCAGTGCCTCCACCCGCTCCTTCTGCTCTTTCTTCGGCACCTTTCTGAGTTCCATGGGAAAGGCAATATTTTTCTCCGCCGTCATATGGGGAAACAGCCGCAAATCCTGAAACACGATTACCGTTCCCCTCTCTTTTGGCTGCTGGTCCATCACAGATGCTCCCTGTATCCGTATATCCCCGCTCTCCTGCTCCAAAAGACCTGCTATGCATTTTAACAGTGTGGTCTTTCCGCAGCCGGATTTTCCCAAGAGAGATACAAACTCTCCCTCCTGTATTTCCAGGTCGATTCCATGCAGTATCTTCTTTTTCTGAAGGGATACCCTCAGATTTTCTATGTTAAGACTCATAATATCCTCCAACTATCTGTCCTGTCCAATACCCCGCAATCCGTTCAAAAACAGCAAATACCAGAAGGGTGATGCCCATGAACAAAATGCTGTAAATACAGGCAATATTCCGGCTGCCGCTCTGTAAGTAGGGAACCATCACAACCGCAAAGGTCTTTACCCTGCCGCCTCCAAGAAGCAGTGTCAGAAAATACTGGCTGAAGGATACAATGTATGACATGCTGACTGCCGACAGTATCACCGGAACCAGCATTGGCAGTGTGGTCCTTCTAAATGCCTGAAAGGAACCGGCCCCCAGCACCCGGGCCTGCTCCTCCAGCGCAATGCCCACTGCCCGGGTGCCGTCCATAATGAGGCACACCGCGTAGGGCAGGGAATAAATCAGGTGTGCCAGAATGACCCCCGCCACTGTATTGTTAAGTCCCAACCGGATAAACGTAATCTGTATCCCCATGGCAAACACAGTCCCAGGTACCATGAGAGGAAGCACGGTAAGAAATGACATCAAATCCTTCCCCCTGAACCGGTACAGGACAAGGGCCCTGGATGTCAGTATCCCGATGACGGCCGACAGGACGGCCACCACAGAAGAAATCATGACGCTGGATGCCATGAGTGAGACCAGTTCTCCCTTTCTTCTGACAATTTCCATGACTGCCCGGTCCGAGAGCACCTGGGGAAACAGATCTGGCCAGGCCCACCGTTCCGTAAATACCCATACAACCAGACTGGCCGCGGGAATCAGAATGGATGCACACAGCAGGGCCAGAATCATATTTGTGATAAACGATTTTCTCTTCTTCATCTCCATCCGCTCCATCTTCTACTGCTCTGTCAGTGCCTTCATATTTTTACGCATGATGAAATAATACATCCAGGCGCTGAGCACGGAGAGAACGATAATGATTCCATTTAACGCCATGGAATAAGGCCGGTTTCTCAAATCCGGATGGATATACTGCTGGTATGCCAGCACCGGAAGGGCCTTTGGGGAGGTTGCGCCCAGGAGAAAGGGAAGCTCATAGGCGCCCAGGGCAAATACAAATATAATCAGGAACCCGCTGATTACCGCATCCTTACAAAGCGGCAGGGTGATTTTACAAAAAGCAGTCCACCGGCCCGCCCCCAGGTTTATGGCTGCCTCCCCCAGTTTCTCATTGATATTTGCCATCAAAGCAATAACAAAATAAATTATAAAGGGAATCTCCTTCCACAGATATGCCAGGATGACTCCCACTCCCTTTGTGTCATAAATGAGCATAGGAAACTGCTGCTGTTCCTGTAATACTCCAAGGGCGTAACCGATTCTGGCCAGCAAACCATTCTGAGAAAAGATGTTGACCATAAAAATGGCTACCACCACATGGGGAACAATGATGGGAAGCTGTATCACCCGCATCATGGGCCCCTTTGTCCTTTTGTGCATCACACACACAGCACTTAAACCCACACCTGCCGCAGTGGCAACACCCGCAGACAGAAATGCCACCTTAAGGCTGTACAGCACGGACTTTAGCATATCCGGCCTGGCCAGCACTTCCCGGTAGTATTTTAAGGTTGGTTCCCTCAATCCAAAAGCTGGAATTACCCCAAGACTTTGGGTAATTCCAGTTGTCAATCCTATGATAAAAAACAGGGTTAATATGATTTGGGGGACCAGAAGTAAGTACGGAATCAGATTTCTTCTCATTTTTTTCCTTCTCATATCTTTCCCACCACTCCGTTCCCACCCATTCTGTTCCCTCTCCATCCGTCCCCTCTTATGCTGTTCCCTTGCATTACGTTCCCTTCCACTCCGATTCCACCCATCCGATTCTCCCCCGTTATTTACCCACTACTTCCTCAGCCCAGATTTCCTCGATAATGGGAACCAGCTGTGCGGGCATTTCGGGAAGGCGTTTAGAGAGAAGTTCATCCTGGGGGATTGTACCTTTACCCAGATCCACCCTGTCAAAGGCCGCTTTCTGCTCACCGGACAGCTTTTCGTTGTCCAGAACCGGAATGACCCTCAGCTTTTCATAGCGGTCTGCCTGGATCTCCGGCGATATCATCTCATTAATTGCCACCATAGCCCCGGCCTTATTGCCGGAATTAGCCGCAATTGCCATAAAATTGGTATTACCGATGGTTCCCTTTTCAAACTGGAAGGCTGCCGTGGTATCTGTATATTTTCCGTCCTCAATGTTCAGAGCCACGTCATAGGCTCCGTACGTCATGCTCATCACCAGTTCCCCGTCCGCAAACATGTTGTCCGCGGTAGTGGAGGAATCCGGGAAGGCAGCGCCCTGATTCCAAAGGTATGGATTCAGCTCCCTTAAGTACTCCATGGCCGGCGCCACTGCCGCCCGGACAGTTTCCTTATCAGCCGCCATATCCATAAACTGCTCGCTGCCGCAGATTTCATAGATAATATTTCTCACAAACGCGCTGCCCGTAAAATCAGGAAGCGCGGGATATGTCACCTTGCCCGGATATTTTTCCACGAATTCCTTTAGCTCTCCGGCGCTCTTTGGCACATCCGGCGTCACTGCCAGGTCTGCCACCATGACCAGCTGGGCCTTACCGTAGGGCGCCTCATACCCTTCGATGGGATAAGCAAAGTCCATGGTCACGTCCTCGCTTTCCCCATCCACATAGTCACTAAAATTGGGAAGCTTGTCTGTAAAGGGGCCGTACAGCATATTGTTTTCCTTTGCCGACTGGAAGTTCTCCCCGTTAATCCAAATCATATCAATACTTCCGTCCTTCTCTCCCGCCTGAATCTCCCCGGTGAGCTGGCTTAAAACCTGGTCGATATCCATGGGGACACGTTCCATTGTGATATCGTATTTTTCCTTCATGACCCGCGCAAATTCATCGTCCAGCCAACGGTTCAGTTTTTCATCCCCGCCCCAGCCGTAGAAGGTGACCGTTGTTCCCTTTGCCTCCTCCTTCATCTGGTCAAAGGTCATATTCTCCAGTCCGGACCGGCGGCTGTCTGTATCCCCGGCCTGGCTGCTTCCGGTATCCTCAGCCTGACTGCTTCCGGCGCCCTGTGTCTGTCCGCTGCCCGAACACGCTCCAAGGGACAACGTCATTGCGGCAGCCAGTACCGCTGCCATGATTCTTTTCTTCATACTTTCTCCTCCGCTGTTTTCCTTAAAAATAATAACCCTGTCTGATGATTTTATGATTCCCCCTGCCGTAATCTTATGCAGTACGGACAGGAGAAATCACATCACCGGAAGGGTTATCCTATTCTGTCACAAATGCAGCCTGGATATCCTTATCCTTTGCACCATTTTCAATGATAAACAGATTATCAACATCGAATCCGGCATCCTTCATAACGGAAATACCAGTTTTAGCACACTTGTTGCCGCTGTAGCAAAGCAGGTATACAGGTTTGGACGGGTCCATCTCCTCCTTTGCCATCTTGTACATGGCAGTCTGTGCGGCCGGGTCCTCGATTTCCTTTAAGGAGCTCTGGAGGGATCCCTTTAAATGGCCTTCTGCATATGTATCATTGTCTCGGACATCCAGGATTTGAACATCGCTTCCACCCACTGCCTTTAAGGCATCTGCCGCCGCAACCGTCTTCCAGTCAATATCCTCCTCAGCGCGGTTGGTGGTAAGGGCGCCTTTCTCAGACTCCAGGGCTTTGGCACCGCCCTCCACAGTATAAATCAGGGAACCATCAATGCCGGCCTCCTTAAGAACACCGGTTGCCTTCTCAGCGCCTCTCTTGCCGCTGTTGCAGATGATATAGATTTTCTGTCCGTCGCTTAAGTTCTCCTTGGCATATGTACCCATGGCCTCTGCCAGTGAGTCATCCTCCAGCGGGAAAATAGGGCACCACATGGAATCAGCCACTCTTCCCTTCACATAGTTATCCCATTCCCTTACATCCAGCACATGGGCACTCTTATCTTTTGCCGCCGCCACAGCCTCCTTTGGGGATACATACTGATAACTGCCATCTGACTGTGCTGCCGCCGCTGTCTCACTTCCTGCCCCATCCGCTCCTGTTGTATCTGGGGCTGCTGTGTCCGCCGCTGTGGTGTCTGCGGCTGCGGTATCTGCCGCCGTACTCTCAGCCGTTTCCTGGGCTGTTGTTTCATTTCCTGCTTTCTGGCCGCATCCGGCCGCCACTGTCATGGACAGCGCCATCATAATTCCTAATGTTACGAATTTCTTTTTCATTTCTTCCTCCTTGTTTTTCCTTGTTTTTCTATATATATTTTCCTTACCATGACAACAAAGGCAGATAAGGCAAATAATATCATTAAGCCGGCGGCAAACATGACCACGATTTTGTTCATCATATTTTTTACAGATGGTATGCACATATAGCTCAGTATGGACATGGCTATGCATGCGGCCACCACGGTTTTCCATATCCATTCACTCTGTTTTTTCTCTATTTATATTCCTTTCCTACAGCCTGTCCATTTTCTCTAAAAATTCCATGTCCAGATACTGCCCCAGCTTTTGGAACGTGGACTGGTTAAACAGCAGCTTATCCGGCTGCTGATACTGCACCCAGGCCATGGCGCACCAGGTAATGCCGCGCAGGCAGGTGATGGGAATATAGGCAAGGGTACGCTCCATCAGCCCCTTTGTGTCAAATCTGCCGTCCACCTTCTGGATATACAGATGTATGAAGTCCTCCATCTCCTCCGGGGTCAGAATCACATCTGTTTTCCAGAAGGTGGTGGTTGGCGCAAGAAAATGGCCCAGATCCTGGGCAGGCTCTCCATAGACAGGCTTCTCCCAGTCCACCAGGTAGTTTCCCTTTCCCTCTCCGTTGATGAGAAAATTGGTGGAATTAAGCTCCGTGTTGATGCAGCATTCATAGCCGTTGCAGGCTGCTGCTTCCCGGCAGCGCTTCCAGCCCCGGTCCAGCATCTGTCTTATTTTCATTTTGATATCCCGGTCCCCCAGGTCTGAATCCATGTATATCCTGACCATGGCCTCGCATTCTGTCAGGATTGCCTCCAAGGGATCCTCTGGCCTGACCAGATGGCTGCCGCTTCCCACCCTGACACTGTGGATATCCGCCAGACACTCCGCCCCAAAGGACAGCTCTGTCCTGTAATCCATGGCGTGACCCGGCAGGAATTCCATTACCATGATGCCATGAGGAATTTTCTCCAGACTCCCGTCCGCATAAAAAGGCCGCGGTGTCCTGCCCGACTGCCGGAGCAGCTTTAATGTTTCATATTCGTACTGTATCTGATGTTCCAAATGCATCTGGCTGCCGCAGTTTACCCGGAGCACCAGCTTTCTTCCGGTAACAGGGTGGGTAAACAGATAATTCCTGTTGTACTCCCCCTGGGCCAGCATACGGTATTCCTCCGTCACCTGGTCCGGCAGTCCCAGCGCGCTGCGGTACTGCTTCCAGGCCACATATTCCTTTAACCCGGCTATCCGTTCCATTTCATCTCACCTCACATCCCGGTACATCCGGTCAATCTGTTCAATGGGCACCCGATCCCGGTACATCTTACGCAGCCGGTTCATTTTCCACATCAGCTTAAGCTTGGGCAGGGTTCCTTTTGGAAAACGTCTGTCCGATGTGTAGATGCGCCGCCCTGTCATGCCCAGCTTTACTCCCCTCTCTTTAAGCGTCAGGGAAAACTGGTAATCCTCCATCACAGGAATCTCCGGGAACATGCCTGCATCAAAAAACAGGCTGCGGTCCACAAAGATGCCCTGGTCCCCAAACATGATCCTGCGGTCCTTAATCCGGTGGTTTGATATTACACGGCAGGTAAACATGAAGAAATTGGACGAATGAAAGGCAATTCCAAAGCATCCCGCGCTGTGGTCCTTCATCACCCTGCGTATCTCGGCCAGCGGGCGGGGAGGCAGTTCACTGTCGCAGTGGAGGAAAAACAGGATGTCCCCATGACTTTCCATGGCTCCCGTATTCATCTGCCTGGCCCGTCCCTTTTCCGAATGTATGACTTTAACCCAGGGGCGAATCCGTTCCATGGTTCTGTCCGTGCTGCCGCCGTCTACAAACAGTATTTCACATTTTCCCCTCAGCGGCTCCAGCTGGTCCTGCATCTGTACAATGGTCTTCTCCTCATTGTAAACAGGTACGATGATGGAAATACGGCTGGTTTTGGCCAGATACCGTCCCGTGGACGTCTCCTGCAGCCTCTTATCCTCCCGCATTCTCTGCCGGTATCCCTGAAGATCCTGGTAAACGTCCATATCCCACAGGGTTTCGGTTAATCCCACCCTGCAGCCAGCCGTCTTAAGCCGGTACATGGTATCCCGAAGCACGGAGCCCTGTCCATACCCTTCCACATCAAACACGTCCCGCTGCGGTTTCTTCATACCCACCAGATAATACCCCCCATCCCTGGTAGGCCCCAATACCACATCGTTTTGCTCAAGCAGGCCAAACGCCCGTTCCAGATACTCCGATCTCACTTCAGGTACATCGGTTCCCATGAGGATGCATGCCTCATAACCCCGGCCCAGCACCTCCCGGATGGCCTGATACATCCGTTCTCCCAGGCCGCTGCCTCTCTGGGAAATGTAATGCTCCCCTCTGCCAAAAACCGGATATAAACGTTCTCTGCCCTCATCCGGTGTAAAGCATACAAAAAGCTGTCCCTCCACCTTCCCACATTCCCTTTTTATATCTTCCAGGAAACAGGTGTGGAGGCGGGCGCAGCCCTTGGCGCTGAGCGCAGGCATCATCCTGGTCTTTGTCTGTCCGGGTTCAGGGACCCTTGTAAAAATAATAATCGCGCGTTTCATCTATACGATTCTCTCCATTTTCTGTCTTGTCAAACCTTCACCAAAACTTTGTAAGCATCCTGTTGACCATTGATTTCCCCATATCCGGCTTCTCATCACATTCCGGAATCCCAGGCATATTCCCCAGAAACAGGCACAGCCGCTGCACCCGCTGTTTTCTCTCCCTGTCAGGTCATGGAAGGAACAGCGCCCCGCTGCCTTCCTGCCGGCACCCCAGCATTCCAATCCATGTTTTGATACACTGTATCAGAGACACAGCCCCCAATATTGCGCTGATGAAATAATATGCCCGAAATTCATTTGTTGAATTCATCCATGTAAATACCGCATATCCAGATGTCAGAAGCACCATACCGGCGCTCATAACCCACAGCGCTTTTGTCAGGTTCCTTCTCCGGCGCAGGAAACAGAGAAGAAGCATGGCGGTCAGGAGGACCATCACAAGCGCGGCCCCTTTTGCCAGCAGTTCCATGGGATATCTGGACTCCCATCCCCTGTTTTTATATACAACATACCGGGCCATTCCCATTTTTGTGCGGGTAAAGAACTGTACGGCCCAGGCCCCTGCCAGGCACAGGATTTCCAGAATTGTCGCAGATATATATGCCACTTTCTTCATTATCATTTTCCCTTTTACATTTAATAAGCGTTGGCTCAATCAAGACGCAACGCTTATTTTTATCAGTCTTTATTTTTTTGCTTTGTCTGTGGACAGCTCACCCACCGTGGTAAACTGGCAGCTGCTTTCCGCGGGATCCCCCACCTGTACCGGAAGAGAATCATCCATCTGCCATTGGTACCACCCTCCGTCATATACGGTCATATTGGTCATTCCGTTTTCATAGCAAATCAGAAACGGAATAGTAGCCCTCCATCCTGTGCCGCAATAAAAGGACAGCTCATTGTCAAGGGAAGCGCCAGATTCCTCCAGATAGCCCTTCAATACATCCAGGCCTGCTGTGGTTCCGTCCTCATTATGATAGGAACCGTCATCCGTATCATGTCCCCATACAGCACCTTCCGGTTCGCCTGCCCTGTCAATATATCCGTATCCGCTTGTTCCGCCCAGGAACTCGTCCCTGCTGCGGATGCTGACCAGCTTAAAGTTATCGTCTCCTGCCAGCTTGTCCTTAACCTCGTCAATGGACAGGATGTATTCAGGATGAACCGGGATATCCGCGCCAAACTCCCTGTCAGAGGGCTGCGGGGTATTAACGGTTTTCTCTGTCCCGTATCCGCTCTTAAGCCAGGCTTCATAACCGCCGTCCAGGCATTTTACATTCTCCACCCCTGCCCATAAAAGTGTAAATGCCACGCGGTCGTCCGCTGAATTCGTGCCCTTATCACTATAGCAGATAACCGTTGTATCTTTTGTGATTCCGTATTCAGCCATCAGATCCTTTATCTCTTCCGGAGTCCGGATATTCCAGTACTCCTCCGATTCAATATCATCCGTATTCATATGGTAGGCGCCTTTAATGTGGCCTTCCTTATAAGCCGCCGCATCCTGGACTGTACCCCAGGCACATTCCAGAACCATATAATCCTCTGATTCCTCCTGATTGCCGTCCAGAACGCTCTGAACCCAGTCCGGCGACACATAGACCTTCTTCTTTTCAACCGGATCTGCCTTTACCGCAGATGCTTCTGCGGCCGTCCCGCCTGCTTCCGACTTTGCCGCGGCCGTCTCAGCAGTTGTCTCAGAAGCCTTGCCGGCAGCCGTGCCGGTATCAGACTCATCCGCGGCCCTTGACACATCCGTACCTGAGGAACATCCCGCTGCCAATAATGCGGCGGCGCAAATCGCAATGCCTAACCATCTTCTTTTCATAATCCTTCTCCACTCCCAAATTTATATTGATGTATCTGTTATGCTGCACATTCTATATTACCTTGATAATTATAAAAACACCTGCTTGTTTTGTCCAATCGGTGAAATATATGTATTGAATGTTATGTATAGTTTTTTTCTATATCAAACTTCATGATTGCTGTTCCGCTATATTCTATTACTTCCCAATATAAACGGATTTTATAATAACATAAAAAACCGTCCTTTCCCGTACCGCAAAAATCCCCTGGCCCGTACTCCAAACCAGAGGATTTTATTAACACATATAATTTCAGCATATCAGGAAGATGCTCCGTCCTCCCTCTGCATCCTTCTAAAAATACGGGCCAGCATAATAACAGATGCAATGGAAAGCACCAGCTCCGCCACCAGCTGGGCATAGGAAAGACCGTACAGCGGGAACAGGAGGTTTAACAGGTACAGGGCCGGAATCTCCAGCACGATTTTACGCAGTATGGCAAAGCTCAGTGCTGCCTTTCCCATGCCCACTGCCTGAAATACCCCTACTGCCAGAAAATCCATGCACAGGAACGGAAGTCCCAGGCAGAACCCCCGGAGGAACCTTGTGCCGTAAGCCACAATCGCTTCATTGTCCATAAACGCCCTTGTAAGCAAGCCCGCCCCGGCAAAATACCCCAGGGATACCACCACCAGAAACGGCAGCAGGGTCTTGATGGTAAAGAATATGGTTTCCTTCATTCTCCTGTGGTTGCCGCTGGCATAGTTGTAGCTGATAAGGGGCATGATTCCCTGGGAAAAGCCCATGGCTACCTGCAGGGGAACCATGTTGATTTTCTGGGTAATGCCCATGGCAGCCACTGCCTGGGCGCCGTAGGAGGATGTAAAATTGTTCAGTATGGTCATACCTGTCACATTCAGAAGATTCTGGATTGCCGCCGGTATGCCCACGGCGCACACTCCCAGCACAATGTACTTCTGAAGCGAAAACTTCTCTGGATTGATACAGACAAAGGTTGTTTTCCTTCTGACCCGGAGCAGCACAAAAAAATAGACACAGGCAACGCAGTTGGAAAGAAACGTGGCAAGGCCGGCTCCCGCCGCTCCCATATCAAACCCCCACGGCAGAATAAAGATAGGATCCAAAATGATATTCAACAGACAGCCGCTCATGGTTCCGATGCTGGCATGAAGGGATGAACCTTCAGCTCGGACCATGTATGCCATTACCACATTCAGGATAGCCGGAGCAGCCCCAAAGAGCACAGTCCATTTCAGATATCCGGCCGTTGCATCCATTGTGTTGGCATCCGCCCCCAGAAGAATCAGCAGAGGATTCAGGCCAACCGTGCACAGAACTGAAAAAAGAAGGCCGAAAAACAGGGCACAGTAAAACCCGAACGCGCTGCTGCGCCGGACCGACTCATAATCCCGGCGCCCCAATGCCCGGCTCATCATGCTGGAGCTTCCCACGCCAAACAGGTTGTTGACCGCATTGAAGGCCAGGAGTACAGGCGCCGCCAGCGTCACCGCGGCATTCTGCACAGGGTTGTTCATCATCCCCACAAAGTATGTATCCGCCAGGTTGTAAATCACCATGACCAGCGAGCTCAGGATAGTGGGTACTGCCAGCTGCATCACGGCCTTTGGAACTGGTGTCTTTTCGAATAAAATGGTCTTGTCATCCATCATATGTAAATTGCCTCCTTGCCCCGCACAGACAGACTGTGCAGGCTTCTTTTGATTCTACCACGGGAAGGATTACAAAACAAGCTCTTCATCTCCCTTCAAACCGGTCCTGGCAATGCGGCAAGACCGCCGCCTTCGCCCTCCGGGGAAATTTTCAACACAAAATTCCAACGCAAAAGGCGGGTCCGGCCACTGCCGGTACCCGCCCTCCTGTTTTATCGGTTGATAGGACGCCAATTCCGCCTTCCGTCTTCAAATCCCACTCTGTATCCTTCGTTAAAACCTGCGCGGTAAGCCTGGCGCCTCTCGCCTGCACACGGGTCCCATACCGGCCACCAGTTATTATCCCAGTCATTCTGGTTGGAGCCCCAGCACCTGCAGCATCTGCAGCACCGGCAGCATCTGCAGTTGCCACCGCAGCCATTACCGCAGTTACCACCGCAGTTATTACCGCAATTATTGCCACAATTACAACATCTACAACACCTACAGCAGCATCTATTACAACACATATCAAAACCTCCTCTAATAAATATGATTATGGTATATTGTATGGGACAGGTGGACAATGTGTTACTCTTTCCAAGGGCTTTTCCTTTTTGTGTACTTGCTGTGTAAATATTTACAAACCCCTTTCAATGGACTATACTTATTTTGGAACATCGTGGGTAACATCTTATGAAACGGGGGAAGGGGTCGTGTCTGAAATCAAGGATAAGTATTCCGTGGGGGAAGCTGCCAGACTGAGCAATGTGAGCACAAAAACACTTCGGTATTACGATGAAATTCAGCTTATCATACCTGATATTGATGAGAACAATAATTACCGTTATTATACAAAAGACCAGATTCAGGATATTATCACCACAAAAAAATTAAAGAATGCAGGCTTGAAATTAAATGAAATCCGGGATTACCTGCAAAAGAACCAGAGACAGGATAAGGTCAAATTGCTCAACCGCAAGATTGAGGACTGCTCCAGGGAGCTTACGCGCCTGCGCAAAAGCATACTGCGCCTCAGCGATTTCCGCGACCGCCTGTCAGACCAGTTTTATGATAATCTGTCCTCCACTGCCGGACAGGTGAAACGTGAAATCTATTCTCCCGGACTCATTGCCTTTTCCAATCATTACAGCAGCGCCTATGTCAGCAACCTCTTTCTGGAGTATGAAATAGAGCTGGAAAATTATATGGACACGCGCCACCTGGAGATTGCCGGTAAACTGACCGCATTCTTTTATGACCATTTCAGCCACCAGTTTTTTGATATTCCCACCCACTTTCAGATTTTTTATCCTATTAAAGAAACCCAGATCAGAGACAGCCAAATCAAGGTCATGCCGGAATATCCGTGTCTCACCACCATACACCTTGGCAGCTATAAGGAAATCATGGAGGCCTACCACCGGACTCTGGCCTATGCAAAGAAAAACGGAATCATATTGACAGGCCAGTCTTTTGAAAGCTATTTCATCGGACCCAATCTGATTAAAAACGCAGATGAGTTTGTCACAAAAATTCACATGGTCATCTGCCAAAATCCATAGCGCTTTGTTTTTCTGCAACCTTCCCCCTAAGAGGAAGGTTTTTCTTTTTCAATTCGGTTTTATTTCAAAATATTTCTTGACAATCCCTTATAGAGCATACCTTATAATGACATTAGTTAATTTTTAAACATATTATCAGATTATTAATCCATAAAGAAAGGAGATTACTTAAATCATCAGCAGCGGATTAAGTACATAAATAATATGAAAAAAATAGGATTTATCGTAAATCCTGTGGCTGGGATCGGGGGAAAAGGAGGATTAAAGGGTTCGGACGGAACACAGACCCTGAAAAAAGCCCTGGAGCTTGGCGCTGTTCCTGAAGCAGGCGCAAAGGCTCTGGGCACCATGAAGCTTTTAAAGCCAATGGAACAACAGCTGGAAATCCATACCTGCCCAGGCAATATGGGTGAGGACATCTGCAAACAGGCCGGGTTAAACTACCGCTTAGCTGAGGGGACCAAAGCCTGGAGCCAGTGCTCCCCCTCTTCCCGGAACACTACCCCCAAAGACACCATGGACGCTGCCGGGATGCTCTGCAATGAAGGAGTGGATTTGATTCTGTTTGCCGGCGGCGACGGAACCGCGCGCAACATCCTGGATGCAGTGGGAACCTCTATTCCGGTCCTGGGCATCCCGGCGGGATGTAAGATACATTCCGCAGTCTATGCCCGAACCCCCAGGGCAGCCGGCGAACTGATGGTCCGGTATGCAGAGGGCAGGGTCATGGAATACAGGGAAGCAGAAGTCATGGATATTGACGAAAATCTGTTCCGCCAGGGCATCTGCGACGCCAGGCTGTACGGATACCTGAAGGTCCCCAATGAAAAGAAATTTGTCCAGAATTTAAAAAGCGGCAGGGGCTGCTCAGAGGACGCGTCCATCCAGTCCATGTGCATGTACGTCAGCCGGCTCATAGAACAGGAGCCGGAATATCTCTACATTGTGGGAACCGGATCCACCACGGCCCGGCTGATGAACTATATGGGTAAGCCCAACACCCTGTTAGGGGTGGATCTCCTTTTCCAGGGCCAGGTCATAGGCTCAGACTGCACGGAGCAGGATATCCTGGCAGCGCTTAAGAAGTATCCCAGGGCCAAAATCATAGTCACTGTGATTGGAGGACAGGGATATATTTTCGGCAGGGGAAACCAGCAGATCTCCGCCGAAGTCATACGCAGGGTGGGGACGAAAAACATCATGGTCATTGCCTCCAGGGACAAAATCTTTTCTCTGGGCGGAAACCCTCTTCTGATTGACACGGGCGATGAGGAGGTAAACCGCATGCTCACCGGTTATATCCCGGTCACCACCGGGTACAAGGACGTAATCATGGCAAACGTAATTTATTAAATCCACAAATAAAATCAAAAATCAGGAGGTAAGAAATGGACAGCAAAAAAACAGTATACCCCTACATCCCTAACTCCGCGCCGGATGTACAGGCTGAGATGATGGCTGAGGTGGGAATCAGTGATGTAATGGAGCTCTACGAAGAAATACCGGAGGCCATCCGCTACCAGGGTGCTTTAAATCTGCCGGAGGCCATTCCGGATGAACAGGGAATCAAACGCCATATCGAACGAATCCTGTCAAAAAACAAAAACTGCAATGAATTCTCCAACTTCATGGGAGCCGGCTGCGCCCAGCACTATGTGCCGGCTGTCTGCGATGAAATTGCATCCAGGGGAGAGCTTCTGACCACTTACGGAGCCGAGACATGGGCCGACCATGGAAAATACCAGATATTCTTTGAATACCAGAGCCTGATGGCAGAGCTGTTAGACATGTCCTTCCTGACCGTCCCATGCCACTGCGGCGGTCAGGCATCAGCCACAGGCCTTCGCATGGCCTGCCGTATCACCGGAAGGAACAAGGTCCTCCTTCCCCATACCATGAACCGTCAGAACCTGGCTCTGGTGCGCAATTACCTGAAAATGATAGATGCGGACCAGGAAATTAAGATTGAACTGGTAGCCTGCCGCAGCGATACCGGAATGCTGGACCTGGAAGACCTTAAATCCAGGCTGGACCAGGATACGGCAGCTGTCTACATTGAAAATCCAACCTTTCTGGGCATCATCGAGACCCAGGGTGAGGAAATCGGGAAGCTGGCAAAGGCTGCGGGAGCCGAATTCATCGTGTATACGGACCCCATTTCCCTGGGCGTGCTGGAGGCTCCTGCCAACTACGGCGCTACCATCTGTGTGGGCGACCTTCACGGACTGGGCCTTCATCTGAACTTTGGCGGCGGCCAGGCAGGTTTTATTGCCAGCCATGACGATATGCGCTATATCACGGAATTCAAGGAGCTGGTGGACGGAATGGTGGAGACCACGGTACCCGGGGAACAGGGCTATTCGGTTGTGCTCATCGAGCGCACCCACTATGCCATGAGGGAAAACGGAAAAGAATTTACCGGAACCCAGAACAATCTGTGGACCGCGCCCGTGGCTGTTTACCTGTCCCTCATGGGCCCGAAAGGCATGGAGGAAATTGGCCATACCATTATGACCAACGCAAAATACGCAGCCAAAAAACTGGCTGGGATTCCCGGCGTATCACTCCGGTTTCCATCTGTGTTCTTCAAGGAATTTGTGGTGAATTTCGATAAAACCGGCAAAACAGTGGAGGAAATCAATCAGCTGCTGCTCTCCCGCCAGATTTTTGGCGGCGTGGACCTGTCCCGGGATTATCCAGAACTTGGTCAGAGCGCTCTGTACTGTGTGACCGAGACTGCAGACAAAGAATCCATAGACCAGCTGGCTGGTGCGTTGCAGGCTATATTAAATTAAGGGAGGACATTAGAATATGAAACGAGATTACAGCAAACATTTACGCAGGTTCCATGAAGCAAAATGGGACGAAGAGCTGATTTTTGATTTGTCCGTTCCCGGACAGAGAGGTGTCAATGTAACAAAGCCAAGTCCACAGATAACAGAAGAAGTGGGCGACGGCGCCGACGACATTCCTCCCTGCATGAGAAGAAAGACACCCCCGTTCCTGCCTGAGGTACACCAGGCCAGGGTCAACCGCCACTATCTGCGTCTGACCCAGGAAATTCTGGGCAACGACATTACCCCTGATCTGGGCGAAGGCACCTGTACCATCAAATACAGCCCCAAGGTGCAGGAGCATATTGCCAATACCCATCCCAACATCATCGACGTACACCCGCTGCAGGATGCATCCACCATCCAGGGCATCCTGGAAATATACAAAAAAACAGAAGAAATGATTTGTGAAATTTCCGGTATGGACGCTGCCTGCTGCCACATGGGCGGAGGCGCCGCTGCCTGCTTTGCCGGAGCCAGCGTGATTCGTGCTTATCATGAGGCAAAGGGCAATACCCAGAAGGATGAAATCATCACCACCATATTCTCTCACCCCTGTGACGCAGGCGCCCCTGCCACCGCAGGTTACAAGGTGATCACCCTGATGAGCGACCCGGAGACAGGCATGCCCTCCCTGGAAGCCTTCCGGAGCGCCTTGTCAGAGCGCACTGCCGCCATCTTTATCACCAATCCCGAGGATACAGGCATCTTCAATCCCCAGATTAAGGAAATCGTGGATGCTGCCCACGAAGCAGGCGCCCTCTGCTACTATGACCAGGCCAATGTAAACGGCATCATGACCATTACCCGTGCAAAGGAAATCGGAGCTGATTTAATCCACTACAATCTGCACAAAACCTTCTCCTCCCCTCACGGCGGCATGGGACCCGGCGTTGGTGCTCTCTGTGTCAGGGAACCGTTAAAGGCATTTCTGCCCGTACCCCGGGTGGAATACGACGGCAAACAGTATTATATGGACTGCAATTGCCCTGAAAGCATTGGAAAGGTCCGCATGTTCATGGGAAATGCCAACGTAATCCTCCGTGTTTACATGTGGATCCGCCAGTTAGGAGCCGACGGCCTGCGGGAAGCCGCTGTGTGCGCTGTTCTCAACAATCAGTATATGATGAAAAAGGTGGGACAGATTAAAGGCGTTAAGATATTCTATGCCGAGGGGAAACGCCGGATTGAACAATGCCGTTACAGCTGGCAGCCCTTAAAAGAGGACACCGGCTTTGGAACCGTGGATGTGACCAAGCGTCTGGTGGATTTCGGCATGCAGCATTACTGGCAGTCCCACCATCCGTGGATTGTGCCTGAGCCATTTACGCTGGAGCCTACGGAGTCATTTTCCAAGGATGATTTGGATGAATTCGCGGCCATCCTCAAAGAGATATCCAGGGAATGCTATGAGGAGCCGGAGACAATAAGGAGCGCTCCCCACAACGCTCCCATTCATAACACCCTGTTGGATGAAGTCATGGATTTTGATAAAATAGCAGTTACATACAGGCAGCTTCGCAAACGCATGGAAGCCGGCACAATCAGCAAGGATATTCTCGGCCAGTAGCAGGTAAAAGCAAATAAGAGGAGGAAACAAGAATGGAGCACAAAGATAACTATGACCGACTATTGCCCATGCCGGTAAAACTGGGTTTTGGTATTGCCAACTTAGGCGACACAGTCATCACTGAGTTTGTAGGAGCATTTTTCATCTTCTTTCTGACAAATATCGCAGGCGTGCGGCCTGCCCTGGCCGGTACCATTGTCTTTCTGGGAGTTATGTGGGATGCCATCAGCGATCCCATCATAGGAACCATGTCAGACCGGTGCACACTGGAAGCCGGGCGCAGACGTCCGTTCCTGCTGATATCCACCGTGCCCCTGATCCTGCTGACTACCATGATGTTCACAAAAGTGAACTTTTCAGCTAACTTAAAGTTTCTATATTTCGTTGTTGTGTCTGTGTTTTACTGGACCGCTTACACCCTGTTCAATATTCCCTACCTGTCACTGGGTTCTGAGCTGACCACCAACAACGATGAAAAGACCCGCGCTTCCTCCATACGCCAGGTATTCGGCACCTGCGGCCTGTTCTTTGCCAACGCCCTGCCCATGATACTGGTGAGCCTGTTTAAGGGCCAGGGAATCAGCGAGGAACGTGCCTGGACGTTTGCAGCCCTCACACTGGGCGCCATAGCAGGTACTGCCATCTTTATCACATGGCGCGCCACCAGGGGATGGGAAATCAAATATCCGCCCCAGAGCAAGGATGAGCCCATTTTCAAGAGTCTGGGCAAGGTGCTGACGTATAAGCCTTACATTTTGGTGATTGTGGCCTCCTTCCTCTTCTATTTTGCATTCAACACCTGCAATGCCAGTGTTATTTACAATACCATCGTGGTGGTGGGCGCAACTGAGGCAGATACGGCTGTTGTGTATCTGGCAGGCACCATTGTGGGCGTTATCCTGTCCGTGCTCATCGGAAAGCTGGCTGTTGTGTTTGATAAAAAATGGGTCTTTATCACCTTCATGGCCATTGCGGGCTTTGCCCTGGTGATATTCAAATTTGTGGGCTTCCACAGCATCACGGACCAGGTTATCCAGTTCTGTATGGCGCACTTTGCCATTATAGGCTTCCTGGTGCTCAGCTATAACCTGCTCTACGACGTATGTGAGGTTTATGAGTTTAAGACAGGGGAGATGCTCACCGGGGTCATGATTTCCTACTTCTCATTTTTCATCAAGCTGGGCAAGGCAACCGCGCTCCAGGCAGTGGGAATCCTTCTGGACCTGGGCGGCTACGACGCGTCGCTCACCATACAGCCGGACAGCGCCAAAGCCGCTGTCACCAATATGGCTTCCATCATCCCCGGATGCCTGATGCTTCTGTGCGCGCTGGTTGTTTGTTTCTATCCCATAAACAGAGTCCGCTTCCGCGCCATGCAGAACGCCAGAAAACTTAAGGATGAGGGGAAAGCTTACTCAACAAGTGAATTCGACCGTATTCTGTAGTGTCTGACAGGTTTTGCAAAGATGAATCTCTACCCATAAGAAATTCTACCCATAAAAAATGGCAGAAAAAGGGACGGAAAATATCCGCCCCTTTTTAGTATGTTCTATTCCCGGCCCTGCTTTACCTCCCCGGCCGCCTTCACTGCCGCAGGCTTCACCGCATCCCACTTCGCCGCATCCCTCTTCGCCGCATCCCTCTTAACCGCTGCCCTTTTCACCGCCTCAGCCACTGCCTTAGCCACACGTTCATCAAAAGCAGAAGGAATGATATACTCCTCCCCCAGTTCTTCACCGCTGACCAGGCCCGCAATCCCGTAAGCTGCCGCCAGCTTCATGCCGCAGGTGATGTCCCTGGCCCGGCAGTCCAGGGCTCCGCGGAATAATCCTGGAAATACAAGCACATTGTTAATCTGGTTGGGGCAGTCGCTCCTCCCGGTAGCCATGACGCGGGCTCCGGCTTCCTTTGCTTCCTCATACATAATTTCAGGCACTGGATTTGCCATGGCAAACACTATGGCATCTTTTTTCATGGTTCTTACCATATCCTTTGATACCACGCCTGCTGCCGAGACACCGATAAAAACATCCGCGCCGGCAATGACATCCTCAAGCCGCCCCTTTTCCTTCCTTACGTTGGTCATCAGGGAAAGCTTTTCTTTATGTCCATCCATCTTTTCGCGGCCGGGACACAGTGCCCCGTGCTCATCGCAGACAATCAGGTCCTTCACCCCTGCACCAAGCAGCATCTCAGTGATAGCCGTGCCGGCGCTTCCCGGCCCGTTTACAATGACCTTAATCCCATCCATCTGCTTTCCTGTCAGCTTGAGGGCATTGATCAGGGCGGCCGTGGCCACAATGGCGGTGCCGTGCTGATCATCATGGAAAACAGGAATATCCAGCTCACGCTCCAGCCGCTGCTCAATTTCAAAACAGCGGGGCGCGCTTATATCCTCCAGATTGATGCCTCCGAATGTGGGGGCGATCCGCTTTACAGTCTCGATTATTTCCTCTGTGTCCCTGGTATCCAGACAGATGGGGACCGCGTCCACGCCGCCGAATTTTTTAAAGAGGACGGCTTTTCCCTCCATGACCGGCATGGCGGCCTCCGGGCCGATATCTCCCAGTCCCAGCACAGCGGTTCCGTCCGTCACCACGGCCACCAGGTTGCCTTTTGCCGTATAGGTGTATGCCTCGCTCTTGTCCTCCTTAATTTTCAGACAGGGGGCAGCCACCCCCGGTGTATATGCTGTGCTCAGCTCATCCCTTGTGGTTAAAGGAATCTTGCTTGCCATCTCCAGTTTGCCGTGATTTTCCCGGTGCATTTTTAAAGCCGCCTCTGCATAATCCATATCCCGTGCCTCCCCGCGTCATTTTGTTCCGTACTATTTTTCATCTATATTATTCTTCATCAGCAGCTCTTTCCCCGATATCCCGGGCTCAGTCATCCGCACCGGATCCAGGATATGGTCCAGCTCCTCCTCATCCAGCAGTCCCTCCTGGAGAATTATGCTTCTCACAGACGTACCGGTCTGAAGGGCCTTCTTGGAAATATCCGCCGCCTTCTCATATCCCACATGGGGAGAAAGGGCCGTAATGACTCCAATGCTGTTTTCCACCAGGGAGCGGCATCTCTCCTCATTGGCCGTGATGCCGGATACGCAGTTGTCCACAAATGTCCTGACCGCATAGGCCAGAGTGTCGATGGACTGGAACATACAGTAGAAAATAATGGGCTCAAAGGCATTCAGCTCCAGCTGTCCGGCTTCCGCCGCCATGGTGATGGTCAGGTCATTTCCAATGATGTTAAAGGCAACCTGGTTTACCACCTCCGGTATGACGGGATTGACCTTGCCCGGCATAATGGAAGATCCGTTCTGCCTGACCGGAAGATTGATTTCATTAAAGCCTGCTTTTGGTCCTGAGGACATCAGTCTGAGGTCGTTGGCAATCTTGGACAGCGTCACCGCACAGGCCTTGATTGCGCCCGATACAGCCACAAAGGGATCCAGATTCTGGGTGGCGTCAATCAGGTCAAAGGCCTGCACAAACTCCATGTTGGACACTTCCGCAAGATTGGGAACGATTCTTCTCAGATAGGCTTCATCCGCATTGATTCCTGTCCCAATGGCAGTGCCGCCCATATTTAAGGTGCACATCTCCTCCATGGCCTTGTCCATACGGCGGATATCCCGCATGACAGCTACCGAGTACGCCTTGAATTCCTGCCCCAGACGGATGGGCACAGCGTCCTGCATCTGGGTGCGCCCCATCTTGATCACATGGTCAAATTCCTCCGCCTTATGGCTAAACTCCCTGTGAAGGCGCATAAGCTCTGATTTCAGGTTTTTTAACAGCCGCAGGGAAGTCATCTTGCCGGCCGTGGGAATCACATCATTGGTGGACTGTCCGCAGTTCACATGGTCGTTGGGGCTGACTATAAAGTAATCACCCTTCTGGCCGCCCAGAATCTCGATGGCGCGGTTGGCAATCACCTCGTTGGCATTCATGTTCAGGGATGTGCCAGCCCCGCCCTGAATGGGGTCAACAATAAAGTCCTCATGGAACCTGCCTTCCAGAATCTCGTCGCATGCCTGTACAATTGCCTCCGCCGTCTTTTTTTCCAGCAGTCCGATTTCGCAGTTGGTGATTGCCGCCGCCTTTTTTATGTATGCAAGACTGTTGATGATTTCCGGGTGCATATTCAGACCAGTAATCTGGAAATTCTCTGCCGCGCGCATGGATTGAACCCCATAGTATACATTTTCCGGCACATCCTTTGCGCCCACTGAATCCATTTCCACCCTGTAATCTTTTCTTCCGTCCATTTTAACGAAACCTCCCATATACGAATGATATAATATCAAGTTGATGTTATTATAAGGCTGGGGTATAATATAATCCAATACATATGGTTCTATATTGATTATAACTTTGAAAGTATACTTTTTGGAAAATAAAGGGGAATGTTATGTTTCAGGGAATGGAATACATCTACACGGTCTATCAGGAAAAAAGCTTTTCCAAAGCAGCCAGGAAGCTGTTCATATCACAGCCCTCCTTAAGCGCCACCGTAAAAAGAGTTGAGGAACACATAGGCTATCCTATTTTTGACAGAAGTACAAAGCCCCTGACCCTCACTGAGTTCGGCAAACGGTATATCAGCTCTGTGGAACAAATCATCTCCGTAGAACATGAATTCAGCAGCTTCATGAATGACTGGGGCGGATTAAAAACAGGAAAACTGGTTCTGGGCGGCAGCAGTCTTTTTTCATCATGGGTGCTTCCTCCTCTGATTGGCAGCTTTACACGGCAGTTTCCCATGGTAAAGGTGGAATTGATGGAAGAAAATACATCGGAACTCAAATTACTGCTGCAAAACGGCGGAATCGACCTTATGATTGATAACTGCCAGTTGGACAAGACTGCCTTTGACAGCCGTGTCTACCGAACGGAATACCTGCTTCTGGCAGTGCCGGCAGCCCTTGACGTAAATAGGGAAGCCGCCCGGTACCAGATTCCTCTTGAAATGATTCATGACGGTTCCTTCCTGGACAGCAGCATTGCGCCTGTTCCCCTGGAGCGGTTCAGCGGGGAGCCTTATATCATGCTTAAGCCGGATAATGATACCAGAAAACGGGCGGTGAAAATCCTGGCCGGCCATAACATTACCCCTGACATCCGGTTTGAACTGGACCAGCAGCTTACATCCTACAACATCACCTGTTCCGGAATGGGCATATCCTTCATCAGCGATACTCTGATTAAACAGGTCCCCTTCCACCCCGGCGTGGTGTACTATAAGCTGGACGGCAGCCTCTGCCAGAGGAATCTGTATTTTTACTGGAAAAACGGACGGTATTTCAGCCGGGCCATGGAGGAATTCCTCAATATAGCAAAAGGGGATGCAAAACCAGCGTAAGCCGGTACTGCATCCCTCTTTATTTCATATTATTATCTTCCGCTCCCCTGCCCCGCAGAGCCGAACAGCCTCATCTTTTCCATCACGGACCGTTTCACCGCCTCTATCTCAGGCAGTATCATATCCGTAAGTCCTATTCCTTCCCTGTATCCGCTGCCCGCGGCCCTGGCCCCGGCCTGGTTGATATCTGTAAAAATATTGACCTTGCTGATTCCCCGTTCAACCGCTGTCCTGAAATCAGAGTCAGACAGACCGGATCCGCCGTGAAGGACCAGAGGTGTGGAAATGGTTTCTGCAATTTCCGAAATCCGGTCAAAATCCAGCTTAGGCGGAAGCTTATAGGCTCCATGGGCCGTGCCCACGGCAATGGCCAGTGCATCTGCCCCGGTCCGGTCAATGAAGTCCCGCGCCTGGACCGGATCCGTGTAAAACTGCGACGGTTCAGCCCCAGGGCCGCTTCCTTCAGCGCTTCCTCCTTCATTATCCCCTACATGGCCCAGCTCCGCCTCAATGGAAGCACCAAAGGAATGAGCTGTTTCCGCCATCCTTTTTACATGCTCCATATTGTCCCCGTAGTCCATAGTGGAACAGTCGTACATAATGGAGCTGAATCCCAGTTCCAGAGCCAGCCTGCATGTCTCCTCCTTCAGGCCGTGATCCAAATGCACCACCACCGGAACCGACGCCCTCTCTGCCATGGGAATCAGAAGGTTTGCCAGGTCCTCTAAGGGACCATAGGGCAGCAGTACCTCTGCTGTTCCGATGATAACAGGGGAATCCAGTTCCTCGGCAGCCTCCATCACGCCTCTGGCCAGCTCCAGGTTGACCGTGTTAAACAGTCCCACCGCATACTTCCCCTTCCTGGCGGGAACCAATACATCATTTAAGTTTACCAGCATTGTCCTTTACCTGTCCTTCTTACTTTGTCTTTAATGCGTCGTCAAAGGCAATATCTGACGGTGAGAAATTGATCTTCTTCGTAAACGCGCACGCCTCTGTACCCCCGAAAATACGGTCCATGCCGCTGTCCTCCCATTCTATGGAAAGAGGCCCTTCATAGCCCTTCACGTTCAGTACCCGGATGATTTTATCAAAATCCACATCCCCGTGGCCCGGCGATACAAAGTTCCACCCCCGTCTTGGATCTCCGAAGGTGATATGGGAGCCCAGGATTCCATTTCTTCCGTTCAGGTTCACGGCCGCATCCTTGATATGTACATGATATACCCTGGAGGCAAAATCATAGAGGAACATGGCCGGGTCCATTCCCTGCCAAATCAGATGGCTGGGGTCAAAATTAATCCCCAGTGTCTCGCGGTATTCAAACACTTCCAGCAGTTTCTGCGTGCTGTAATAGTCAAAGGCGATTTCCGTCGGATGGACCTCCAGGGCAAACTTCACGCCGCACTGGTCAAACACATCGAAGATAGGGGTCCACAGCTCCTTAATCTGTTTAAATCCCTCCTCTACCATTTCCTCTGTGGTCTGGGGGAATGAATACCACATCTTCCAGATAGGTGAACCCATGAAGCCGGTCACCACATTGACTCCCATGGCCTTCGCGGCCATGGCAGCGTATTTTAACTGCTGTATGCCCCATGCCCTGATTTCCTCCGGCTTGCCCGCCAGTTCTGGGGGCGCGAACCCGTCCAGACGCGGGTCCCACACATCGCCCACACACTGGCCCGGCAGGTGGGCGCCGATAGCCCAGCATCCAAGTCCGTATTTTTCCAGAGTGCCCTTCAGGTTCTTTACATACTCCGGATCCTCCGCTGCCTTCTGCAAATCAATCTGGCCCCAGGAAGCAATCTCCAGTCCGTCGTATCCCATGTCCTTTGCTGTCCTGCACATCTCCTCCAAACCCAAATCAGCCCACTGTCCTGTAAAAATCGTTACCGGTCTTGCCATAATCATTTCCTCCTAAACTCCACCCACGTATTCCCGTTCTGATTGCTTTCCAGACAGGCTTCCACAAACGCCAGCCCCTCAGCGCCCTGGCTCACCGTGGGATAATCCACCATTTCCGCTGTAAACGTTCCATCCTTTTTTGCGCTTACGCATTGTGCAAAGCTGCGGTAGAGATTGCCCATGGCCTCAAACCAGCCTTCGGGATGTCCGGCCGGAATCCTTGCGTATTTACCTGCCCTTTCCCCGATGGCGCCGTATCCGCGGTGTATTTCCCGAATGGTATTGTCTGCGTCAATAACCGTAATCTTATCAGGTGTTTCCTGGAACCATTGGATGGTGCCCTTACTGCCGTAGATACGGATTCTCAGGCTGTTGTCATGGCCCACCGCCACCTGCGACGTCCAGTATATTCCGGTGGCGCCGTTGTCATATTCCACCAGAATGCTGTCGTTGTCATCCAGTACCCGCCCGGGCACAATGACATCCATCTTAGCCAGAAGGCGCTTAATCTTAAGCCCGGTCATGGCAGCCACCGCGTTCTCCACATGGGTGCCTAAGTCTCCCAGACAGTTCACTCCGCCTGACTGACCGGGGTCGCAGCGCCACTCTCCCTGTTTTCCCCCGAAATCGTCCTCAAAGGCAAGCCAGCCCTGGGGATATTCCGCCATGACCGTGCGTACCTCTCCGATGGCGCCGGAGGCCACCAGCTCCCTGGCATATTTTGCAGTCACATAACCCATGTAGGTATAGGTAACCATAAACAGAAGTCCCTTATCCTCTGCCAGGGCTTCCAGCTCCTTTGCCTGCCGGTACGTTGTTGTCACCGGCTTATCGCATACCACATGGATTCCCGCCTCCAAAAAGGCCCGGCAGATTTCATAATGGGACTGGTTGGGGGTGACCACTGTCACAAAGTCAATGCCGTCCTCACGTTCCCCCTCAGCCCTGGCCATTGTCTGGTAATCCTCATAACACCGGTTCGGGGAAATGCCAAGGCTTTCCGCCATCTGCAATGATTTCTCACGGTTTCTTGAAAATACCCCTGCCGCGATGGCTGCTGTTCCATCCAGCCCGATTGCCCGGCGGTGGGCATCGCCGATAAACCCATCCGGACCCCCGCCTACCATTGCGTATGTCAGTCTCTTTGCCATCTTTTTTCTCCTTTCATGGTTGGTTCTGCTGCTTTTTTACACTCCGCCCTGTCACGGTCTGTATTCCCGTTTGCTCCATCCCTTCCTGATTCTCTCTTTCATTTCCTCCAGGGACCGTAATCCGCTGAGGGCGTCATAAGCAGCCACACAGCATGCCCCTTCTGCTGCTGCCATCTCCACTGCCTCCTTTAAATCAGCTTCTCTGAGAACAGAGGCCAGGAAGGCGGCTATGCTGGTATCCCCCGCGCCTGTGGCGGATACCACTGTATCCGGTTCAAAGCTCGGCTCAAAGCCCTCTTTGCCCTTCCAGGCTTCCATGGAAAGATTCAGCTGCCTGCACATGTCCTCTATGCCGTTTTTGCATGCCGTGCGGTAATAGATGCCTAAAGCGCCGCATTTAATCAGGACAACCCTGGCCCCCATGTCCAGGGCCATCTGACCCAGAGGCTTTACATCCCGAACCCGGATCACCTCTGTGACGTCCCTTCCATCCGCCCGTTTGGTCCACTCCCGGTAACGCTCCCCATCCAGCATGAAGCACAGCTCCTCGGCGCTTGGCACAAAGAAATCCACATAGGGCAATATGTTTCCCAAAATCCCTTTCCAATCCGCTCCGGCTGCTTTTGAGGCCGGGTCAATGGCGGCCATGTCTAAGGATATGGCGGTTCCCCCTTCTTTTATCTGCCTGAACATCCGGGCCATCTCTTCCCCCTGATTCCGGTACATGTTTTGCATCAGGGTGGGATATCCGAAATGGAACAGGTCCGCCTCTTTGATCGCCTCAAAATCCAGATCGCTGCCCGAAAAATTCACATTGGCGCCCGGATCATGAAGGAAAATACGGTCAATTCCCGGAATAGCCAGGACAACGGAATAAGAAGTCTTTTCCTGGTCCGACAAAATCATATCCTCAGCCGCCCCGTATTTCTCCAGGCAGTTAAGGATAAGGGTTCCCAGTTCATCCTTTCCTATCTTACCCATCAGACGGACATCCACTTCATGGCCAGGCCTGTATTGGCCACTGCCCCGCCGGGATGGATATTCACCCCCTCCATCTGTACCAGCTGTCCGGGCGCCAGTATCCTTCCTGCCTCCCCTGTGCTCCCTTTCGGGAACAGGGGAGTGATGTCAATGCATATATGTCCTGCCGCCACCGCCCTCTTGCCTTTTGCTGCTCTCTTGTTTTCCGCTGCCCTCTCATCAGCCACCACAACACCCCCTTTCACGGGTTTATCCCTTTGGCCTTTCCAGTCGGCCTTCCCGTTTTACCTTCCTATCCGCTGTTTCCATCCTTCACATTCACATCAGACAAGGCCCATCAGGAGATTCATCACATACATTTCCAGCCCCTCAAAGTCTCTGTTCCTCACACATTCCTTCTGGAACTCATAGTCAAACCGGTCCGCCTTTTCTTCCAGTGCCTTAAATATGTTCAGGCTGTTCTCCAGATGCTTATAGCTGTCCTGATCCCTGGTGGTCCTCATGGCTTTTACATCCAGGCCCACATACTCCCCGTTTTCACCGTAGCCATTCTCCTTCAGCACCTTTACCTGGTTAAAGGCAGCCCTCAGGTTTTCCACACCAAAGGCTTTATCCTGGTCATACTTGATACCGTTCTGGTCGTTGAGATGGACGGTCATCAGTTTTCCCATTGCCATTGCAAACCCGATTTCATGGGCAGGGTCAAGGCCGGCCAGGATGGCATGGGCACTCTCCAGATTGCCGCCCACCCGTCCCGGGTCAATGGTGGCTGCCGACACTGCCAGCACATGGCCCATGGTCCCGCAGATGCTTCTGTCAATGGGCTCGTTTGGCTTGGGCTCAATGCAAATCCGGATATCAGAATCATATTCCAGCATTTTATTGATGGCCTGAATCAGCATCTTCGTGGCCCATACAGGGGATTTGGACTCCGCGCAGAGGGTGCCCTCCCTTGCCAGCCACAGCACCACCATATTACAGCCCAGCTCCTTTGCAATGTCAATGGAGCGGTAAGCCCTCCACATGGCGTATTCCCTGTCCTCCTCTGAGGTGCTCATAAATCCGCCGTCCGCGGTCCGCCCGTCCATCCAGAGCCTGGGAGCCACAAACTCAGCAGCCAGTCCGTATTTGTCCAGCATCTTTTTAAGGGTTCTGGCCTTTTCCTTTATCTCTTCCTCCGTATAATCATTGATGTTGGGCACCGCATCGTCATCGTGGAACTGGATGGCGGAAAACCCCAGCTCAGCGAATGTTCTGATTTTCTCCTCAAAGGCAATTTCATCTCTGGTCGCGGGTCCGTAGGAGTCCGCTCCTGAATGCACATTCCACGGTCCCACGGAAAACTTGAATTTTGTCATATCCTTACCCTCCTGATTCATCGGTTATCTGTATCTCATACCTATACTATATCAAGTTCCCGGCCTCAAATCCCAAACAAATTTACGGTTCAAACCATGACAAATTTGCTTTTTACTTTACAAGCCCGCCCCCGGAGACGTATACTGTCAGAAAGGGAGGAGATACCATGAACCAGGAGTTTGAAATCATATCCCACAGCCAGATGAACTTTAAGCTTTTTCTTGTAAATATGCTTTACCGCACCCCCCATATCCATAAGGATTTTGAGCTCTGCCTTCTTCTGGACGGCAGTCTCTTTCTTCAGGCCCAAAATGAAACCCACAGCCTGGAAACCGGGGATTTCTTTGTTGTGAATCCATTTCAAAGCCATGAGCTGAAGGCTGATTCCCCTGCCCTCTTAGTTTCATTACAGGTACACCCATCCTTTTTTTCTTCTTACTACCCGCGGATTGCCAATCTGGAATTTACCTCTCTTATTCTTCAAAGGGACGGGACGGATGTCTGCAAAAAACTGTATGACATGATGATAGAGCTTGCCTGCCTTTACCTGAAAAAAGCTGACAAATTTGAATTAAAATGCGTAGGACTTTTAAATCTGCTCTTTGCCGGCCTGCTGGACACCCTGCCCAACAGGCTTCTGTCCGACAAGGAAAAAAACGCCTCCCAGAGCAAGGCTTCACGTATGCGCAAAATCACCCACTATATCGACGAACATTATTCAGAAAAACTTCTCCTGTCGGACATTGCCCGCAAAGAAGATTTGAGCCTTACCTACCTGTCCCACTTTTTTAAGGATTACCTGGGACTTCCCTTTCAGGAATACCTGGCCAAAATCCGATGCGAAAAAGCCCGCCAGCTTTTATTGCTGACGGACTTCCCATTGTTAGACATCTGCATGTCCTGCGGTTTTTCTGATTCCAAATATTTTAACAGCGGCTTCAGGCGGCAGTATGGATGCTCCCCCAAGGAATACCGCCGGAATTTCCGGCACGATGAACTGAAGCAGCAGCAAAAATCCATGCTCACCACCCAGGAGTTCCTGTCTGCGTCCTCCAGCATCGTGCTTTTAGAACGCTGCCTTCTTCCCCAGCCAGCAGGCCCCGCAGCGTGTTCCTGATAAAATCACGGTATGACATGCTCTGCGGACAATTCCTTGATGACAAGACGGTATGTTCCTGACGGAAGTTCCCCGTACATTGTCAGATGATTGATCATGCTCTGTTTGCCTCCGTCCGGTATATAAAACCCCATGCAGTTAAATCCCCAGTTGCCCGGCATGGCCGGAATCTCATACCACACGCCGTCAATCAGAACCTGCAGCTCATAAAATTCACCGCAGCTCCATTCCCCGCCGCTCTCATTGTTAATGGTCACTGCCGCTATATCATTATCCCAGGAATCCAGCGTCATGGTAATTCCCCTGGGAGGATTTAAAGGAGCTGCCGGAACCAGGAACCGGGTATTCCACTGTTCTTTTTCCTGTGTAAATACCCGCGCACACGGAAAGTTTGTAAAAGAGGGCAGTTCTCCTGCACTCTCCCACTCCTTCCTCTGCTTCAGAGCTTCAAAATCATAATCGAATTGATACACAGACCCATCCTGGGCAATCCACCTGCCGTTGGTCCACGCCGCAAACAGGCTCAGTCCATCCTCCCGGCCAATCTCAATTCCGTAAACAGGCAGGGAGGCATCCTTGGCCGACCAGTCCTCCGCCGGCTCTGCCTTTACGGAACTTAAGTCATCCAGTATCTCCCTCTCCTTTTCGCTGTCAAACATATAGTAAAGGCGCACAGAGGTTCCGTCGTATATGAACAGAGTCATGGCGCTGGTTTCAGGCGATGCCTTAGCCAGGAGACCGGAAGAATCCAGCTTCGCAGGCTCTGCTTCACCCTTTAGAACAGGCACTTCCTGCACGTTGAGAGCAGCCTGTTCTGATTCGGCCTGTGTCTCCGTCGGACTCTGTTTTTTTGTTCTTTCTTTTTCATTCTTTTCCGTATCTGCCGTACCTGCCTCAGCTTTTTCAGTACTGTCCGCCGGTGCCTTCCTGTCTCCCGATGAGACTCCGGCCTTTTCTGCCGGCACTGGGGCATCTCCCATCATCTTACCGCAGGCCCCCGCAGCCACCATAACTGAAATCAAAACTGCCGCAATGGTCATCACTTTTCTGCGTTCCATTAATATCTCCTTCTGCCGTCACACTCAGAACCGTCAATCGTTTTGAATATTATAACAGACAACCCCATAAAAACAAAGTATATATCACCAGATTACAGCGGTTTTTCCTCGGTTCCAGTCTGCCCGCTCTGATATCTTCCCACAGGTCCTATTCTTTTTCCCTGACCCATGTTATAATTTAAGCACCTGAATTCACCCCAATACAGAACGGAGAATATATTATGAACGAGCCCCTTCACTTTAAGACACGTGACGAGTTCCGCATTTGGCTGATAAATCACTGCATGTCCGGCGGCGGCATATGGCTGAAGTTTGAAAAGTCAAAGAATACAGCGTTTAAGGCCGGCGACGCCCTGGAAGAGGCACTGTGCTTTGGATGGATTGACGGAGTGATGAAACGGATTGACGATGAATCCTATATCAAATATTTTTCTGCCCGCAGAAAGGACAGCAAATGGTCTGAAAAAAATAAAGCTCTGGCAGAAGACCTGGAAAAACGCGGCCTGATGACTGATTTTGGAAGAGAGAAAATACAGGAGGCCAGGAAGAACGGTCAATGGGACAAGCCTTCCGGACCGCCTGCTGTCACAGCAGAACAAATCGGGACCGTGGCCGGCCTTTTAAAAGAACATGAGCCGGCCTATACTAATTTTCAGAAAATGCCTCCATCCGTCCAAAAAACCTATACCAGGGCATACTATGATGCCAGGACAGACGACGGACGCGCCAGACGCTTTGCATGGATGGTTGAACGGCTGGAGAAAAATCTGAAACCTATGTGACGGCTTATACGGCAGTCATTTTACTATTTCAGCCCTGCTTTTCTAAACACCTTTTTGCCCTTTTGAATGATGATTCCGTCCATCAGCATGTTCCGGGTCACGGTAAAGTCTATGGATTCCACCCTTTTCTGGCTGACCTGGATGCCGCCCTGTGTGATCAGCCTTCTGGCCTCGCTTTTTGAGGCCGCCAGTCTGCACAGCACCAGGAGATCCATGATATTGATGCTGCCCTGGACAAGTTTTTCCTCTCCAACCTCTGTAAACGGCATGTTGTCATCATCCATGGCCCCGGTAAACAGGGAAACGGAGGTCTCCTTTGCCCTGCGTGCCTCTTCTTCCCCGTGGACCAGAGCAGTCAGGTCATAGGCCAGGATTTCCTTTGCCCTGTTTAGCTGTGCTCCCTCCCATCCGTCCATGGCATCAATCTCTTCCACCGGAATAAAGGTCAGCATACGGATGCATTTCATCACATCCGCGTCCGCGATATTCCTCCAGTACTGATAAAACTCAAAGGGAGATGTCTTCTCCGGATCCAGCCATACAGCGCCTCTTGCAGTCTTACCCATCTTGTTTCCTTCTGAGTTCATGAGAAGGGTAATGGTCATGGCATACGCGTCCTTTCCCAGCTTCCTCCGAATCAGCTCCGTTCCTCCCAGCATATTAGACCACTGGTCGTCCCCTCCAAACTGCATGTTGCAGCCAAGTTCCTTGTACAGATGGTAAAAATCATAGGACTGCATAATCATGTAATTGAATTCCAGGAATGACAGTCCTTTTTCCATTCTCTGCTTATAGCATTCCGCCCGAAGCATATTGTTTACGGAAAAACAGGCTCCCACGTCCCGGAGCAGTTCAATGTAATTCAGATTCAGCAGCCAGTCCGCATTATTTACAACAATGGCTCCATTCTCCCCGTCAAAATCAATGAACCGTTCCATCTGCCTCTTGAAGCATTCACAGTTGCGGCGAATCACATCCGGCCCCATCATGGAGCGCATGTCCGTGCGGCCCGACGGATCGCCGATGTATCCGGTGCCCCCGCCCAACAGGACCACGGGGCGGTTTCCCGCCATCTGCAGTCTTTTCATCAGACACAGGGCCATAAAATGCCCCACATGCAGGGAATCCGCCGTGGGGTCAAAGCCAATATAGAACTTAGCCTTTCCCGCATTTACAAGCTCTCTTATCTCTGCCTCATCCGTCACCTGCGCAATCAGTCCCCGCGCTTCCAATTCTTCATAAATTCCCATGTCTTCCTCCTTTTAGACAAAAAAATAAGCCCCTGCAGCAGCTTGCTGCAGAGGGCAGGTTATGCGGTACCACCTCTGTACTTGAATGTCCTTCACAGAACATTCCTCATCGAGTGTCTGTCAACACTCTCACGCTGTATCGGGCGTTCCCGTCAAACCCTACTAAAACCTTCAGGCTGCTGCTCCGGAGCGTATTCATACAGTCTTTCCTGCGTCCTTCCACCAACCGGGCGCTCTCTGTAAGAAAAGCCTCTGTACTACTGTTCTCCTTCATGGCATTCTTTATTACATGTGCAGTATAGCAGGGGACGCGTCAAAAGGGAAGTCACAGATTTACACATGTGTGACAGGAGACATCTGATATTTTTTAATCTCTTCCGGCAGGGTTTCACAAATCAGCCGCGCCATCTTCTCAGCCGGAAGATCTATATTGCCAAGCATCCACTGAATCACCATGTCGCTTCCGCCGCGCACAGCTATTTCAATGGAAAACCACATAATCTCGGACCGGATGTCGGCTCCCCTTTGCTTTAGGAATGTCTCATAAATCCTTCTGGTAATCTCGATATCATGATTCTTCAGGCCATTGATATCACGGCTCTCATATGCATGTTTCAGGACACTGCGCTTTTGCCGGTAAATCTTCAGGCACTGGGTCAGCGCTTCCTCCAGACCGGCGCCCAACACAATGCTGCCAAAGCTCTCTTCGTAAAATTCATCGTAATACCAGTTTACCAGTTCGTACTTATCACAGAAATGACGGTAAAAGGTCCTTCTTGATACGCCTGCCATCTTTACAATTTCACTTACCGGGATATCATCCAGGCTTTTTCTGCTCAACAGATATTCTATGGATTCTGACAATTTTTTCCTGCTGTCTGCTATCTCATCCAACGCAACTCTTACCCTTCTTGTACTGTTTTTGCACCTCTTGTGCTGATACATGCTGATATTATATCCTTTCCCGCCGTTCATGGCAATATCCAGACTAATATACGGCGCTGCATTCTTTCAGGCGGAAATCAGATTACAGAAAGGGACCTGCTGGACATGCTTAAAGAAACACTGCTTCGGACTTCCATGAAACAGTGCGGCTCCGCTTACAGTTTTAGTAAACAGGAGATATATTCATTTTCATGTTGACACAGCCATTGTGTTATGAGATACTTTTATATATAGTATCGAATACTACATATGGAGGTGTTGTATGAAAACAGCGATTTTAATTGATTCTGGCTGCGATGTATCCCATGAGTTAATCCAGAGATTTCACATGAAGGTAATGCACCTTCATATCATTTATCCGGAACGAGATTATGTTGACGGGGTGGATATTCTGCCTGAGACCATTTATCAGCGTTTTCCGGGAGAAATTCCCGCCACTTCAACCCCCAGTCCCCAGGATGTGAAAGATATGGCTGAAGAAATAAAGGCTGAGGGCTATACCCATGTGCTGGCATTCTGTATTTCCAGTGGATTAAGCGGTACATATAATACGGTGGGAAGCATTCTGGGGGATGAAAAGGAGCTGACTTCCTTTGTGCTGGACACCAGGAGTATTTCCTTTGGAGCCGGTATACTGGCCGTATGGGCAGCGATGCAGCTGGAAGAAGGCAGAAGTTTTGACGAGCTGAAAGAAATGCTTCCCAAAAAGGTGGGGGATTCCAAGGTTTTCTATTATATGGATACACTGACCTACCTGCGAAAGGGAGGCCGAATTGGTCTGGTCACCTCCGTGGTAGGCAGCATTCTAAACATAAAACCCATTATCTCCTGCAATGAGGACGGAGTATACTATACTGCCGCCAAGATACGCGGAGCCAGGCAGGGACTATCCCGGCTGCTGACAGAAGCCAGGTCCTTTGCAGGCGGCCGCCCCTGCCTGACCGCCCTGTTAAACGGTCAGGGGCAGGATGCATCCGATGAACTGAGACCCCGGCTGATTGCCGGTATCCCGGAAGGACGCCTGATTATGGAAAAGGCCATCACCGCGTCCCTGGCTGTACACACCGGTCCCGGACTGGTGGGAATCGGTGTGCTTCGCCTGTAGCAGGCACAAATATATTCACACTTGCCGCATATGAAACATCCTGCGGCATTCTTTTTGCCATGCCTTCTGAACCACGGAGCTTCCTGCAAAATATCCGTTTCTCTTTCCTCTCTAACTTACCTCCGTTCTGGCCTCAAACCCGAATTCAGCTCCTGCCTCCCGTAAATTCCCCTCCAGTTCCAATCCGCGCATAAGCGTTCCGTTTACTGCTAAAAGAATATATTTTTCCTGTGTATTATCAGCCATATTTTCCGCCTCCTCCGCATCTTATCAATCTCTTACCTGCGTCCAAGCTGCCAGAAAGCAACGGCGCTTGCCGCAGCGACATTTAACGAATCAACGCCGTGAGACATGGGAATGCGGACCGTATAATCACAGCCCGCAATGGTTCCTGCCGCCAGCCCATCCCCTTCTGTCCCCAGGATAATAGCCAGTTTTTCCTCTGACATCAAACCGGAATCATCAATACTGACAGAGTCATCGTTTAATGCCATGGCAGCTGTCGCAAATCCCAGCTCCCGCAAAAATCCCACCCCCTCCTGAGGCCAGGACAGCCGGCTGTCCAGAAAGGTCCATGGAATCTGGAAAACGGTTCCCATGCTCACCCGTACGGCGCGGCGGTAGAGAGGATTGCTGCAGGCGGATGTCAGCAGAACTCCGTCCATATTCAGGGCTGCTGCTGAGCGGAATATAGCTCCTACATTGGTGGGATTCATGACATTTTCCAGCACAGCAATCCGGCGCGCCCCTTCGCAGATTTCCTCAGGCCCGGGCAGGGGCGGCCGGTACATTGCACAGAGCATGCCCCGTGTCAGGTGAAACCCGGTAAGCTGTGTCAATACATCAAATTCCGCCGCATACACTGGAATCTCACCGCAGCGCTGTATTATTTCCCGTGCCTGGCTTTCCACATGCTTCTTTTCCATCAGCATGGATATGGGAACGCATCCCGCGTCCAGAGCGCGCTCTATCACCTTGGGGCTTTCAGCAATAAAAACGCCCTTGTCCGGTTCATGACGGTTTAAAAGCTGCCCCTCTGTAAGCCGGGCGTAAATATCCAGCTCCGGGGCCGCAAAATCTGTTATTTCAATTATATTTGGCATATGGTATCTCCTGGTCTTCTTTCGCTGTTTCCTGTTTTCCTGTTTAATTCCATTACCTGGAATAGGGCCTTATTGCCCTGATGATTATTAATTATAGTATATAAAGCCCTGAGAATCCATGGTTTTATGAAAAGTCCGGCCTGGACCGGCAGCTGATTAAAATAGAAAAAGAGCTGGGGCAACAGCTCTTGAAATTGCTTTAGCACATTTTCTCAAAAAACTCGTACATCAAACGCATAAGCTCCACACCGCTCCTGAATCCCACATCCCCATATTTAGAGCGGAATATCCCCTGTATCCCTGCGTCCTGACGGCCCACAACCCGGACAGAGGCCGCGGGATAAACCGGAAATCCCCTTAAAACCTCCCGCTCAAAACCATACTCCTTCTTTATTTTCCCTCTCAAATCCACAAAGGGAACCGTTACTGCATCTTTATTCCGTTTACCGGTCAGACTCCGGGGGACTCTCCCTCTCATGGGGGCACCCACTGCATCCATTATATCTTCCATAATGAAGATCATCTGGTCAAGCCCCTGGAAGTATAATAATTTTTCCACATGGAATGATTTTACATACCCTCTGGCAATCCCTTCTGAAAATGACTGGAGGCCAATCAGAAATGTATATGTATATTCCGGATAACGCCCTCCGTCACGGGCAATATCATCCTCCATGATTATAAATTTTTCTATTTCTCCCATGGCCCTCTCCTATTAAATTTTATCCTGCCTGTCTGTCCTGCAATTCATATCTGTCCTGTAATTCATGCCTGGCCGGTCTTTCGTATCCGTCCAGCGATGCAGGATTGTTCCGATTGCCTCATCCTCAGTGGATGCCTTCTGTCCTGTCAGATAGATACACGCCTCCTTCCATTCTTCCTGTGTAAAGTCATCTCTGTTACGCAGGATGAATTCCCTCAGCCACCGTTCTTCCACGTGCATGAATCGTAAATCTGACATATACTCACATTTTGCCTTCAAGGCCAGATACTCTAACAAGGAACAACTCACCATCTCTGTATCTCCTTCCTTAAGCAGCACCAATCCGGTGATGCATGTGAATTCCGGCGTTTTCATGTGGATTACCCCAGAATAATCATTCTGTGGTATCATGCCGGCATTTCTGCAAACCAAAATTACAATCTTCTTGTATTTTATAATAAAAGGCGGACTGCGTCAATATACATATATTATTTTTCCTCAAAGCAAACAAGACCGGGAAGGAAAAAAATACTTGCCGGTTTCTTGGTGTGTCAAATTTGCTTGATTGTTCCTCTGAGTTTCCTATAAAATCCTTAGCGGATTCTTTTTGATACACGCCCAGGCGGAGAAAGTACCACAGAATGATTATTCTGTGGTATTTTAATGTCCTTTGCAATTCCCATACGGTTCATCACCTTCTCATAATGTTTCAGGCTGGATGCCACGTAAATCCGCGTTGTCTCTATGGAGGTATGTCCCAGAATGTCTGCCAGATGTGCCAGATTTTTCTCGATGGCATAGAAGCTCTTTGCAAACAGATGACGGAAATTATGAGGAAATACCTTTGACTGGTCCACCCTCGCCTCCCGGCATATTTTCTTCATGGAATGGCATATATTACTTCTGTCCAGACATTTTCCGCTCTTTGTCCTGAATATACATCCGCTTTTTATATCTGTATCCCTTATATACTCCTTAAGCTGTCTGACCAGATTTCTTGGAAAAATAATGACCCTGTATTTTCCCTTCATATTTATTTCAGCATTTCCCTGATAAACAGCCTCCACAGTCACATATGGCAGTTCACTGATTCGTATGCCTGTCCCGTACAAAACCAGCATGAGGAAATATAACTGGGTCTTTCCTGTACGGCTGGCTGTCTCCAACAGCCGTCTGCAGTCCTGTTCTGTCAGATCCCGTTTCTCATCCATATAGATTCTTTTCTGGACCTTCAGGAATTTCACTTTATGGGCCTCCAATCCCATACACTTTAAATATGCGTTTATGGCTGAAAGTTTTCCGTTCACGGTCCGGGCCCTGCATCGACGGCTGAGATGCCCCCGGTACTGTATCAGCAACTCTTTGCTTATACATTCCTGTCCCATAAAATCAAGCATCTCTCTCACATCATGAAGATACTTGTTTATGGTTGATTTTGATTTTTCCTCGTCACACAAATACGATTCAAATTTCATCAGCAGCATTTCCATTTCCATTTCCATAAAACCCTCCATTTCAGCCCTGTTAACAAGTTGTCATTGATGTCAAATAGGATACAGAATATCCTTTTTTAGTTTTTATATTGTAAATCATATTTATACATCCAAAAACCGGGGGGTTATTTTTTATGGAATGAGGCCCATCGTTAAAATTCCGCTGTCCTGACTCAGATGGTACGATTACGGCCAGAGAGGAAAACATAACAAAAACAGCTGCTTACCTGCGTATCTATCGGCCCGCACTGTCAAAGCAGCTAAAGGATATAGCACTGGAAGGGATGCTGCCCTGAAAACGGACAGAAGACATTCTGGAAATAGCGGACAAAACAACGGATGAATTCAAGTCACTGAGGATAGTACTGCCAGGATATTCGCATTTTTCGACTTATTTATATCAATTTTGTCGTCCAATCTCCCTTGTCAAACCACGCCTCTGCGTATAACGTAACATTGGTAACAAAAACCAAGGAGGGATTAACATGAACCACGAAAAAGAAATCAGTAACCTGCTTCGGCGCCTCGGTGTAAACAACTCCTATGTAGGGTTTCGTTACACAATCTACGGCGTCATCCGGACCGTCCATGACCCCACTTTGCTCGCTTATATATCCAAGGGGTTATATGTGGATATAGCGGTCCATTACCAGACCTCAATCGGCTGTGTGGAGCGGAATATACGCACTCTTATCAATACGATTTGGTTACATGGGGACAGAAAACTGCTAAATGAAATCTTTGATTTTGAACTTAGCCAGAAACCCCGCAACGGGGCATTTATAGACGCGCTGGTAAATTATATAGTGATGAGAGGCATCAGTGAAGAAATTACAGACTCTGCCTGTCAGCAGCAGGCAACATAACCCTCCCGCACCGCTAAAAGGCCGTACAGCCTCCCCTGCCGGCAAACTCTGTACCGGCCGGGATGGCCTCCGGGCATTACTCACGTACACAGCAGGCTCACGGCAGCCGGCATATACTCCTTTTTCTGCCAGGATTATACCGGGTACCTGCTCATACCCTCCGTACAGGTCTGATATATTTAAAATACTGTTCGGGATTATAATAAAAATACATGAGCCGGCCGGGAGAAGTATCCAGGCAATAGCCTGTATCAGCATAATCAAACGCTGCCATTGCATTTTCTATTCTTTCCTCCACACTCCGGTTTTCCTGTTCATAATCAAATGGCCCGTGTTCAAAAACAATATACTCGGCTTCAGGAATGTCATCCATAAGCATCTGCGGCGGAACTGCTCCTTTGTATTCAGGAGGAAGCCGTACTCCCCAGCATTCAGAGCGCAGTATTCCCCAGTCACATAGTCTGCCATCCGGATCATTCATATAGGCCATGATTTGACCGCTTCCACAGTTGACCTCGCTTCCTCCGCCATCGTCCAGTTTTCCCTTGATGCTGTCCAGCAAGCCGCAGACCGTCTCATAGTCCTGCCCTGGAATAAGATTCTGCTTCTGCCAAAAATCCCAATATCCGTTGCTCTCACGGTTTTTAATATACAAAAATTTGTGAGCGGGTATAGTAACAAAATAAATTTTAACTCCATCTGCTGATTGAATCATACCGATTTCTCCTAATCCTAAAAAGTAGCGGTCAAAAGCACTTATCTTTGTACGGAGAACCACGGGTTTAGGATTTTTCCGATATTCGCTGGGCGTCACACCGTATGTTTCCTTAAAAGCCCTGGTAAAAGCCTCATGTGATGAAAAGCCATAATCAAAAGCAACCTCCAAAAGATTCTTCTGGCTGTCCCTGACTTCTTTTAATGCAAAGGCCAATTTCCTGAGCTGCAGGTAATTCCTGAACTGTATGCCTGATATTTCTTTAAATTTCCTCGACGTATAATATTCAGAATATCCCAGTCTGCAGGAAAGGGCACGCAATGTCAGGGCTTCGTCATTATAACATTTAATACACCGGTCAATTTCATCAACAATTATCTGAATCTGCTTTTTCCACTCGTACATCCGTCTGTTTACCTCGTTTCAACCACTCTGCGATTCATTATACAAAAAAAATGGGGCTGATACTTGATTTTACTTGCTGTATGGCGCTATCTTCCCTTCCCAATTATAATACGTCTCCCGCTGATTATTCACAAGCCTAAATAAATGATAAACAGGGGAAATATAAAATTGCGGAGCCATATAATGGAAGAACAGTTAAAACATTCTGCCATGACTGACAAAAATAATAAAATTTCCCCTTGACAATATTCTAAAAGCAAGGTATACTCAAGAAGTATTTTTTATAAGATTTTGATTTCACATGTTTTTGTAAGTCATTATTCCTATGATGGTTTACAAAAATATGTGATTTTTTTATTTTATTTAAAATCACAATAAAATATTAGGAGGTATCTTTCATGAACAAAGGTACAGTAAAATGGTTTAACTCACAAAAAGGATTTGGTTTTATTACGAATGAAGAAAACGGCGAGGACATTTTTGTTCACTTTTCCGGTATTGCTACAGATGGCTTTAAGTCATTAGAAGACGGACAGTCCGTAACCTTTGACATAACCAATGGCAACCGCGGCTTACAGGCTGTAAATGTCTGCGCTGCATAATATTCAAGATATAAATGGGGCATATCACAATATGCCGCCGTACCATACCTGGCGGGGAGAAATCCCCGCCATATCCAGTTAAAGTTCCCCTGCCGTGCTACAGCAAGACAGGGGCTTTTGTATATCAAAGAGGACACCTGGGTCACATCGCCTGCTTATCCATCTAAAAAACAGCGGATTTTGCCGCCATAGCAGAATCCGCTGTTTTTTCTTTAGAGGCTGGCAGATTGTGTCCGGATATTCAAATACTCCGCCACCATCTCCGGAGGCACCATGTTGCCGCCTGTCGCCCAGGCTATATGGACAGCCTGCCCCATACAGCCGCTGAGACCCTTTTCCCTGATATAATTATCCATTTCATCTGCATGAAGGAACGCGGCAAAGGAGGCGCATGCAGAAGGTTCTATGAATATATCCTCTGTTTTCACAAGCGCGCGCATCAGTTCATACAGCTTTCCATCCTCGATTGTGCAGATTCCTGCAAGCCGCTTCTCAATCACCTTTCCCACAAACGCAGACGGCCTTCCGACGGCCAGCCCGTCCGCATCTGTCTTTCCACTGATTCCAAAATCTCCAACACAGACCTTATCATGCTCTCCTGTGGCCATTCCTATCAGCATACAGCAGGCCTGGGTCGGTTCCATGAAAAAGCAGTGAACGCAGTCGCCGTAAATCTCTTTCAGACCATAGGCCACCCCGCCCGGCGCTCCGCCAATCCCGCAGGGCAAATATACAAATAGCGGATGTTGTCTGTCCACCTGGATTCCCTGTTCCTCCAGCTGGTGTTTCAGCCGTTGTCCTGCAACCGCATATCCAAGAAACAGATTGACAGAATTCTCGTCATCCACAAAATAACTCATAGGGTCCTGGTCGGAACTCTTTCTTCCTTCCTCCACAGCCGCACAGTAGTCGGACTCATATTCGATAACTGTAACCCCCTTGCTTCTCAGCAAATCCTTCTTCCACTGTTTGGCATCCGCCGACATGTGTACCGTCACCTGGAATCCCAGTTTGGCGCTCATGATGCCGATGCTGAGCCCCAGGTTACCGGTGGATCCCACCTGAACCTTATACCGGCCAAAGAACTCCCTCATTTCACTGGTGTTCAGTTTCCGGTAATCCTCATTTTCGTTGAGAAGCCCTGCCTCAAAGGCCAGGTCCTCCGCATGTTTCAGCACCTCATAGATACCTCCCCTGGCCTTTACAGAACCGGATATGGGGAGATGGCTGTCCATTTTAAGGAACAGTTTTCCGGTTATACCGGCCCCCCACTCCTGGTTCAGTTCCTGTCTCATGGCCCTGATTTCCCGCAGCTCCGATTCAATTATGCCATTACATGCAGCCGTCTCAGGAAACACCTCGGCCAGATAAGGCGCAAAACGTTCCAGCCGCCTTGCCGCATCCTGTATCTGCTCCTTCGATACTGCTTTTTCTCCCTGCCCGCTCTCCGGGCACTCCCTGCTGTTCACCCAGAACACTTCTTTTCCGGCGGCAGCTTCCGCCAATACCGGTATCTGTTTCATATATGCTTCTATTCTTGAATCCATAATATCCATTCCTTTCTGTCTGTAAATTTATAGTTTCTTTGCGCCCTATTGGTTCTCTCTGAAGAATTCCCTGGTCATCCTCATTACCACCGGTGAAAGTTTAAGAAGAGCCAGCACATTGGGTATGATTAAAAGTCCCAGCATACAATCCTGAACAGACCAAACGATCCCGGCCGTGCTCAGGCTTCCCAATAAAATCAATACGGGAAACAGAATGCGGTAAAAACGGTCTCCTTTCAGGCTCTTTATGTACATAAGGCTCACATGGCCAAAATACCACTGGCTCATGATGGAGGTGGATGCAAACAAGATCAGGCTGACCGAAACCACGTATTTAAAAAGAGGAGCGACGGTCCCAAATGCCTCAGCCGCCAATGACGCCGCACTTGCACCTTCCAGAGGCACCCCGCTTGCCAGGATGGAAAAACCAGTGGTGCTGCAGATAACCATAGTATCTACGAACACCTCCACAACACCATAAAATCCCTGTCTGGCCGGATGGTCCACCTGCGCCGCCGAATGAATAACGGCCGCAGATCCTTCGCCTGCTTCATTGGAATACAGCCCCCTGGCCACACCAAAACGCATGGCCTCCTTCATTGTCAGTCCCGCGGCGGCCCCCATCCCTGCTTTCATGGAACAGGCGTCCTGCAAAATGCTTCTGAACATGGGAAGTATGGAATCCAGATTAGTGAACACCACCACGATACCTCCCACAATATACAGCGATGCCATGACCGGCACGATTTTCTGAGCCACATCCGCCAGGCGCTTAAGTCCGCCGCCTATAATGAAAACCATGACAGCCGCCATTAAAATCCCTGTGACTGCTTTCGGGACTCCAAATACCTGAAAGGCCACATCCGATATGGTATTGGACTGAATCAACGTTCCTCCCGCATTCTGGAAAAACAGGAGAACCGCCGCGGCTACGCCCAACAGCCTTGCATGGAGCCCCTTTTCAATGTAATACATGGGGCCTCCGTAATAGCTTCCGTCCGCACCTTTTTGACGAAACACCAGCCCCAACACAATTTCAGCATACTTTGTGGCCATGCCTAAAAATGCAGCTGCCCACATCCAGAACAATGCGCCCGGTCCTCCTCCAATCAATGCAGTGGCGACACCAACAATATTTCCGCTTCCCACACAGCTGGCTATCGCCATATAAAGCGCCTGGATAGAGGATACGGTTCCCTTATGGTCCCGGGTACCCTCTGTTTTCTCTTTTTTTGGACATAATTCCTTTATGATCCAGGGGATGGACCTGAACTGGATTCCGCCCGTGGCAATGGTGTAAAACACTCCCAGCCCCAGCAGCACAAACAACATCCAGTTCCCCCACAGCAGGCCGGCCAGATTCCCCAGTACTGCCTCTGCTGTTTTCATCACTTCAACCGGTTCCTTCCCTCCGCCTGCGGCATATCAAATCCCATGACAGATGCCAGTGTAGGCGCTATATCAATCAGATTCATGGACCCTATGTCGCATTTTCGTTCTATCCCGCATCCCTCAATCATGAAGGATGCCCTCATCTCCTCAAATCGTTCACAATAACCATGCTGGGCTTTCTGATGCAGTGTTTCCGTACAGTAATCCCCTTCTGCGTCATCCCGTATTTCATATCCCTTCCGGGAAACCAGCACATAGTCAGCCAGTGGGAAACCTCCCCTCTCTATGGCCTGCGCCCGGTCCAACACCTCCAGGATTCCAAAAACCGGATCGGATGACAGCTCCTTCATTATCTGATCCAGCTTTCTTCTTGCATCCTCATCCTGTCCATTCTTTAGCCGGATTTCAGACATCCCCCCCGCGCGCTGGGACCAGGCCCTCCAGTCCGTCACCCTGCCGTTCCCATCTGTAGTGATAAGCCCTGCTTCCCTCAACTTTACGTTGGGCCGGATATTATACCGGTTATCCAGTGTCCCATGGTCGGATACCACACAGACAACGGCCTGGTCATCTGTCATACTATGTACCTTTTCAATCAGATCCCCCAGCATTTTGTCAATGGCCTCAATTGCATGTGCTGCCTCTTTGCTGTACACTCCGTACTGGTGGGCCATCTCGTCAAAGGATGCAAAATAGGCGGTCATGAAGAAAGGACATTTCCCAGCCTTTGGCGCTAGTTTATGGTCCAATACCCACATAGCTGCCCGGTATCTCTGCCTGTCCCCTGCTTCCGTCAGGTCCAGCCCCCCTGCGTACCTTCCAATCTCCTTTTCCATCTCCAGAATCATGCCCTGGGGCACGGACATGGCATCAATAAAACGGCTGTCAAGCTCCGTGCCGTCCCACCAGAATTCAGGTGCCATAAAGTCTCCTCCGGCAGCCACAGAAGTGGGAAAGGCCACGCTGGCAGACAAATATCCATGTTTTCCGGCAGCCTCCCACAAATTTTCCGCCTTTTTGCTGGCAAACCAGTGCCATGCCCCCATATGTTCCCCCATAGGGTCAAAAATACCATTGTTATAAATACCATGGGTGGCTGGATTAGTTCCCGTTATGATGCTCTGATGACAGGGATACGTAAAGGTAGGGAACACACTCTGAACTCCCCCGCCTGCAAATGTACCATTCTCCACAAAATATTTGCTTATATTAGGAAGACTGATTCCCAGACGCTCCTGTTCAAAAACAAACTCCGGTTTTAACGCGTCCACGGATACCAGCAATACGCTTACCTTATTTCTCTCCATATCCTTTATCCCCCTTAGTTTTCCGGCTTCTCAACAGATATGCCTGCCTGCTCAAACGGCCGTATCTGCTCCTTCGATGCCTCGGAATCAGTAATAATCATCCCCACCCGGTCAATATCACACATCTTCACCAGAGAATTCACCCCCAGCTTAGTACTGTCCGCAATGACAATGGTCTGGTCTGACGCTTCCATCATCTTTTCCTGCACGATAATTTCATCCATGCGCTGGTAAGTGATCCCCCTGTCTACCGAGATACCGCAGGTGGTCAGGAAAAATGTGTTTATACTTAATTTAGAAAATATCATGCCGGCAATATCAGACACAAAAGCCATCTCCTCAGGGCGGTACACACCCCCGGTGGCAATGAGAGTGATTCCCTTTGCATCGGCCAGCTCATTTAATATGGCGATGGAATTGGTAACGACGGTCAGGGAACGGAATGTCCTCTTTATGACACGGGCCAGCTCATAGGCAGTGGTTCCCGAATCCAGCGCGATGGATTGGCCCTCTTTAATAAAGCGGACCGCAAACTCTGCAATCTCCACCTTGCTCTCCAGATTCTCTCTTTCCCTGGCCGAAAAATTCTGATATTGGATGGTCCGCTCCCCGGGCATCTCTTCCTTGTCAGCTAAAAAAGCCCCTCCTCTCGTACGCCGTATCAGTCCCTGAGCCTCCATGTTTTCCAAATCCCTGCGGACTGTTTCGGGAGAAACCCCCATCTTCTTCTTTAAATCCGCAACCTTAACGCTTCCGTCCGTCTGCATCAGGTTTATTATCTTTTGGTACCGTTGTTCCGCCAGCATCCGCAAACGCTCCTTTCTTCCCCTTAATTAGCTTGTTTGTACTTTTTTTAACCACTTTTAACTCATAATAGCACACATAAACACACTATTCAACCCTTTTTCTCCGCAAAACATCACAAAATCGCTTATTTATTTTCGTATAAATTCCACAATTTAACTCATTTTAACTCACATCAACTTGACTTAGCTTATTTTACCACATATACTGTGTGTACGGAAACAACCAAACACAATAGAATAAAAAGTAAAATCAGGAGATGAAAAAATGAAAACAATTGCAGACAACCGTCAATCAAAAAAGTGGATTTCATTTGGAACATTGGTGCTGGGTGCCGGAACCATTTATAAGCTGGGGTGTTTAAAGGATGCTTTTTATGTTCCCATGCAGGAATTTATGGGACTCTCACACACACAGATAGGTACAGCCATGAGTGTGGCCGGACTGATTTCCACTTTCGGCTTTCTGATCTCCATCTATCTCACGGACCGGGTGTCTAAAAAGGTCATGATTCCCATGTCGCTTATGGGCATCGGTTTACTGGGCATCGGCCTTTCTACCTTCCCGCCCTACTGGCTCTTTCTGTTAATCAACTGCGGCCTCGCCGTCTGTGCGGACATGCTCTACTGGCCCACCATGTTAAAGACGGTCCGTCTTTTGGGTTCAGAAGAAGAACAGGGCCGTATGTTCGGTATCATGGAAGCCGGACGGGGACTTGTGGATACCGTCATTGCCTTTGGCGCCCTGGGCGTCTTCGCACTGCTCGGAAGCAATGCCGCCAGCCTGAAGGCTGCCATCCTTTTTTACTCAGCAGTCCCCATGGTAATCGGCATCATCGCTTATTTCCTTCTTGAGCCGGACGAGATAAAGGCTGTCAATGCTGCCGGAGAAAAAGTGAGCCGAAACAAGGCAGCTATGGATAATGTAATTCTGGCCCTTAAAAACAAGAACATCTGGCTGGTATCATTTAATGTTTTTTCGGTCTATTGTGTTTACTGCGGACTTACATATTTTATTCCCTTCCTCAAAGACCTGTATGCGATACCTGCTGTTTTGGTTGGCGCTTATGGAATCATCAACCAATATGCCCTGAAAATGCTGGGCGGTCCTGTGGGCGGCTACCTGACCGATAAGGTATTCCATTCCGCCACAAAATATCTGCGCGTGGTATTTGTTATTACAGGAACAGCCCTGACTGTCTTTGCGTTCCTTCCCCACAGCCATATGAATGTATATTTCGGCATGCTCATGACCCTCAGCATCGGCGCCTGTGTATTCAGCATGCGCGCCATCTTCTTTGCTCCCATGGACGAGATTCATGTTCCCAGGGAAATAACAGGCTCTGCCATGTCGCTTGGTTCCTTCATCGGTTATCTGCCCGGCGCATTCCTCTACTCCATCTATGGGAGTATCCTGGACCACAATCCCGGCCTCAGCGGCTACCGCATTGTATTCCTTATCATGGCCGTGTCCGCCGGCGCCGGATTCCTGCTGAGCAGTTACATATTAAGTGTGATTGGTAAGGATAAGGCCATCAATAATTAATTCCTTTAACGGCCAGCACTCCCTCGGATACCCCGAATACAATGTTCGGGGTTCCGTCTTTTTTAAGGACGAATCCGGCCATGCTGGGTGAAAGCGTTTCATCTCCCGCCGCCTCCACTGCCGCCGCCAATTCCGGTGTGAATATGCGGTCTGTTCCCAAGGCAGCCAGTTCTTCCGGTGACCCCGCCGAAACGCCGCCGTCCTTAAATCCCACATACAAAGGATAGGAGGCCAGGGAGGCCAATGCATCCATATCCCGGTCTGCAACAGCCTCTTTTACCTTTCCGGCAAAAGCAGTTATCTCTTCTTCCGGCACCATGAAATTATCCGTATAGCCGGTTTTTTCTGCCATGTTCCCTGTTTTGTCTATCTCAAACTCCAGTTTTCCATAAGCTCCGGGAGCAATCTCATATTTATCAAACACAATAACCGGATTTTCCTTCTCATTCATGTAAAACACGGTTTTATCCGTGACTCCTGTAAACCCGCCCTCTGACTTGGACCAGAAAGCGATGCCTTCCTTCTCCTCCATATTTTCCATCTGGCGGAGTATGCTTTCATCCGCAATCCTGGCATAGTCATGGCCCAGGACATCTGCCAGCGTAACCATTTTATTATCCTTTAAATCAATATTGTAATATTTTGTTTCACTGTAGGCCGAGGACCAGTTCTCAGTTCCCTGTACCGCAAAGGAAAGATACGCCTCTGTCTGGGCCTTGATTTCATATCCCACATGAATGTTAATATCATGTGCTTCCCACTCCTCCTCTGTTCCTCCAGTTTCCATAAACGCCTTCTTATATTCCCTGGCGCGTTCCACTGCCTCGTCTGCATACTGGCTGCATAAATCGTATATTTCCTGATTCAATGCAGAATCCAGCCCATTTGTATCCTTTGCTATCATCTCCACGCTGGGAATTTCCACCGATATTTTCCAGTCCCCTTCATCCCTCTCGTAAGACCGGAAGGTAAGAATCCGCGCCGCTGCTCCTATGACAGGGAGTCCTGCCGCCATTTCCGCAAAAGCTGTGTTTGTGTTTAACGCCGTAGTAAATACCAGTACAAGGGCTGCTGCCATACCTGCACATGTTCCCCATATCCTGTGTTTTCTGCGTATCCTGACCGTTGGTATTCTTTGCCTCTGACTTTTCCGCTTTTCCTCTGACCGGACAATTGCTGCCCTGACCCGCCCGGACAGTTCCGCGGGAATAGGTATCTCCTCATATCTTTTTCTTGCATCTTCTATCTGTCTCATAAGTCCGCCTCCTGTATATTTTGTTTTAACAGTTTCAAACCACGATATAATTTTGCCTTCACCGTATTCAGATTGGTCCTTGTTACGTAAGCTATTTCCTTCAGCGTCAGCTCCTCGAAATAGCGGAGCTTTATGATGGTCTGCACATCCTCCTCCAGCCGGTTTAACTGCTCGTAAACATCGTACTCATGGTTGTATCCTTCTTCATAATATGGTATCTCCTGCCCCATTCCCTCCTCTGTGGGAATCTCCATCTTCTGTTTCCTGAGCAGCAGCAGGCTCTCATTTACAAGAATACGGTAAAACCATGTTTTTACGGCATTTTCATTTCTGATCGCCTCATAGTGGTCCAATGCCTTGCAGACAGCATTCTGGACAATATCCATGGCGTCCTCCTGGTTATGGACATAACTGTAGGCCAGCCTGTAAAATTTCTCCTGGTTGCTGACGATATAGTCCACAATTCTGTTATATAAATCTTCCTTCATGGGGTTTACATCCCTCCTTGCAGTGTTGTTTCGCGGCACATCATAGCGGTACATCTTTGCTGCTGATATATAGATTCTTCTTTCGTCTTAAAAGTTGCATATGATTAAGTTTTTTAACCATAAAATGCAGTCAGGGCAGGAATCCGATGTTTCACCGATTCCCGCCCCGCCTGGTACCTGGCATTTACTGCCCCATTCTGTTTTATGTCCATTCTTACCGGAATGCCGCCATATGTTCCGACGCCATCCGCTTCATTGGTTTGACTGAGTACAGGCAGACCGCCATAGTCAGTATATCCGCTGCCGGCTGTGCCAGATAAATTCCCGTGACACCCATTATTCCGGGCAAAATCAGTATGAATGGGACATAAAACAGTCCCTGGCGTATGACGGACAGGAATAATCCATATCTGGAAGAACCAATGGTCTGAAATGTAATTGTCATCATGTAGCACAGCCCAAAAGCCGGATAAAGGGCCACCTGGGAAATCAAAAGCCTGACACCGTAATCAATGACAGCCGGATTCCTGTTAAACAGCATAATCAACGGCCTGGCCAGAAGAATATAGGTTCCCGCCACCAGCACGGTAAGAATCAGGGATGTCCTCAATGCAAAGCGTACGGACTCATGAAACCGTTCCTCCCTGTTGGCCCCAAAGGAGTAGGCGGCTACCGGCTGATATCCCTGCATGAACCCCATGACTACATAGCATCCAATCAGCACCAGGCGCTGTACCACACCGTATGCGGCTATAATAAGGTCTGCGTCTGTCATGAACTTTGCTGCTATATTGGTAAGGGATGTTGCCGCCGCAAGGCAGATCTGTATAACAGCTGTAGGTATACCGATAAGTGTGACGGATTTGATTAGAGTCCACTGGGGTTTAAAATATTCCCTCTTTATTTTAATGATGGAACGTCCGGATAGGTAGAACCATCCCAGGATAAAAAATGTGACAAACTGTGAGACTGTTGTGGCAAGGGAAGCCCCCTCCACTCCCATTGCAAACCCCCAGTCAAACATAAAGACAGGGTCCAGCACCACATTAAGAGCAGCACCCGTCACAACCGCGATAGATGAGATCTTTACAGATGACTCTGCCCTGGCCGCGCAGTTCATACTCTGGGCGGGAAGATTGGCAAGGGCCGCCACAAACATCCAGAATGCGTAATCCCCGGCCTGGGGCAGCACAGCTTCGGAGGCTCCGAAGGCCCGCAGTAAAGGCTCCATGAAAATGATACCTGCCGCACATAGAAACATTCCAATGAATACAGATAACCCAACCACGGATGTGACCGTCCTGTTAGCCCCCATCTTATCGCCCGCTCCCAGTTGTCTGCCAGCCAGCACCGCTGCCCCTGCCGCAAAAATATTTTCCACTGAAACCATGATGAGCAGCAGCGGAAGGGTAACGCCTACAGCTGCAAGCGCAATATCTGAACCAAGCATTCCGATGTAAGCTGTATCCACAATATTGTAGACGGCCTTTGCCAATAAGGCCAGGGTGGCCGGAACTGCCAGCCTGGTAATGGCCCTGGAGGGCTTCATATCACCCAGTATGGAATCCTGACGTGCGTTTTCTTTCTTCATATGTCCACATCCTTTCGTTCCACCACACCATGGAGAAGCACATCCAATGCTCTCCTGCAATCCTCTTCATGTGTCTTGAAATCAATCTCCCTCTCCCCGGATGTCTGATACTTTGCATTGATATAATCCTGAAACTGCAGGAATATATCCACCACCGTTTCCCGTGACACCCCGCCCCTGAGCTTAAGAGGCTCCAATATCCGGTTCAATATAGATATATTAAATTCATCGAACCCGGATTTGCGCTGCCTGACGGCTGATTCCAGATGGGCCGGCGGCATGATAACCGCCTCGCAGAAAATCCTGCGGTACATGGGAAATGCCTGGAAAAATTCAAACCTGGCGTCAAAATAAAGCTGCAGCTGTCTGTGGACGGTTTCCCCTTCCAATATCAGCTTTTCTCTCAGATATTCCGTCAAAGCCCCAAAACATCCATCCACACAGGCCAGATACAGCTCATCCTTGGTCTGGAAATAATGGTAAATGATTCCCTTGGACACACCCTCACAGCTGCATATATTGTTAACGGAACTGGCTCCATATCCTTGTTCCGCGAATTCCTTCAGCGCGCTCTCCATAATCCGGTGTTTTGTCTGTTGATTTTTCTCTTCCCGCTTCATGAACATTCCCCTCCAAAATCATTGACCACTCGGTCTATTTATGATTAGGATATCACAAATTGACTAAGTGGTCAATAATTTAAATCTGAAATATTTATAATCTGCTATCCGGTGCAAAGACTGTCAGTCTACCACCGCCCCTTCCAGGGACATCACCCGCAGGGAAGATCCTGCCCATGCCTCATCATACAGTATTACCTTGGCGAAAAGGCACTCTGGAGCCGCCTCACAAGCCGCGGCAGTATTGCAGATCATCCATGCTGTTGTTTTAACCCAGAAGCTGCTCAAACGCCGCTGTCTGCATCGGACGGTAATAGTAATAGCCCTGGGCGATGTGGCAGCCAATATCCTGGAGTACTTTTACCTGTACTTGGGTTTCCACTCCTTCGCATACGACCTCCATCCCCAGCTCCGAGGCCATGTTCACCAGATTTTCAATGACAATCTGCTCCCGCGGTCCCTGAAGCCCGGCACATACAAAGCTGCGGTCCAGTTTGAGGACATCCGCCCTCAGCCTTTGCAGCTGCCCCAAGGAGGAATATCCGGAGCCGAAATCATCTATGGCAATCTGAAATCCGCGCATCTTCAGTTCCGTCAGGGCGGAGGACACACTCTCAGGTGCATCGGCAATCGCACTTTCGGTAATCTCCACTTCCAGCAGATGATGGGGAACCTGGAACCGATCAGCAATTTCAGAAACCTGGCCGGCAAACCCGTCATGTCCGAAATGCATCTGCGAGAAATTACATGAGACTGTAACAGCGGGACGTCCCTCATCCAGCCATCTGCGTACTGTGCGGCATACCTGCTCAAACATATGAAGGTCCACTCGGACAATAAGACCCTTCTTTTCAAAAAATGGAATGAAGGACCCCGGCATAAGAAGCCCCTGTTCCGGGTGATTCCAGCGAACCAGGGCTTCGCAGCCCACAATCCTGCCTGTATCCATGTCCACCTTTGGCTGGTAATACGCCTCAAATTCCCCCTGTTCCATCGCGGAGGCCAGCCTTCCCTCCAGCCCCTGTTCAAACAGGGCCTTATTCCGCATCTGCTCATCATATAGGAAGCAGCTTCCGCCTGCCGCTGTCTTAGCGCTGCGCATGGCATAGTTCGCAAAGTCAAGCATCTGTTTCATGTCGTTAGTCTCGCCGGCATCCGCCTGGTAAACACCAAAGGATACCGCGATCTCATAAGGTATGATTCCCCTCTCCCCACGCCACTTGTTCAGCACCGTCTGGATATGCATCAAATCAGCAGCAAGCGTTTCCCATTGCTTGTAATGCCTGAGCATCACGAAGTTATCAGCCGAAAGCCTGGCGCAGCACTCCCTGTCCTCCATTGATTTCTGTAAGATACTCCCGAATGCGCGCAGGACTTCATCCCCCTCCTCAAAGCCAAAGGTATCGTTTATCAGCTTGAAACGGTCAATGTCACAATAAACCACCGCATATTTCCCCGCCGCCAGGAGTTCCTCCGCCCGGACATAAAAACGGTTTATATTATCCAGACCTGTCAGCTCATCCCGGTAGAGCAGGTCCTGGATACGGCGCTTACTGCGGGAAATATTAAACAGGTTGATGCACAGCAGCAGGATGATGCTGCCGGATACAGCTGCCACAAGCCCTGTTATCAACCAGATATTCTGATGTACAAACGCTTCCATGGTAATGGGACGGACAGAAACGGAGTTGTTCAGCAGCAGGGTATCAATCTCTTCATTGGACATATACTGGATATATTTATCCAATATGGAGAACAACCTGGGGTCGGCAGATTTGGATACGCCGATACAGAGGTCGTTTGGGTACTGGGTCAGCGCAGTGACATGAAGCTTTTCATATTTGGGGTCGCTGATTATGTAATTTGCCGTCTGGGTATTGGTATAAGTTGCCTGAGCTTTTCCATCCAGGACTGCATCAAAACACGCCTGTATAGAATCGTAATATTGGATTTCCTTTTCCGGATTGTTTTGGGCGACATGTTCAGAGAGCTGATACCCCTCCGGAAGAGCCAGCACCTCTATCTCCGTTCTTTCAGCCTGGGTAATCATTGCACTGGGGGTATTCAGGAAACGCAGTGTGGTGTTCATATGGTTGCGCTCATCCCACAGATAATCTCCATCCACAACGGAAATGGCATCCGTCTCCCCCAGTTTCACTGCACGTAAGGCCGTGGCTGCAGGGCAGGCTTCAAACTGGAAGTCCAGCCCGCTCTTCTCTGCAATCCGGGCAAAAATATCTGCCATAATACCGTTTAACTCGCCTTCAGCATCTTTATATGAGAAAGGGGCAAACGAAGGGTCGTAAGAAATATGTATCGGCTCATCCGCAGCCTCGATGTATTCAACTTCTTCCTTGGTTAGTACCGGAACCTGATTGGAGCTTGGTGAGAGATACTTGTCATAAAGGTCCGTCCGATAATCAGGATTGCGCAGAAGAATGTCATTAATGGACCGGTTAATCTGAGCCAAAAGGTCCGGACGCTGTTTCGAGACCGCAATGTACATTGGGGTTGGGGCAAACCGCGCAACACTGCGGAACACACTGCTGCGGCCCAGGTGGGTAATTGCCACACCATCCAGGGTCCCGCTCCCAAGCGCGTCCAGCAATTCCTGCGTCTCATCATATTCAATGATGGTGAGCGCAACGCCGTTCTGCGCACAGTAGCGTTTGAAACTTTCGCCATCCTCACCCCCCTTAATAATGCCTACCCTCATGCCCTGGAAAGCGTCAAAATCCTCATAATTGTAACGGTTATCATCCATCCGCACATTGAGGGTAGTATAAATCGTACACATGGACTCATCGGTAAATAACATCTGATCCATTCTGCCTTCCGTGCGGTATACAGCAGGCAGAATGTCTATCCTGCCATCAATCAAAAGCTGGAACGCTTCCTGCCAGCTGGGGGAATCCACTACCTCGTAAGATAGTCCACTCAGTTTTGAGACTTCCTGGAGGAACTCGAAGTTATAACCTTCATACTCCCCCTGCGCATTATGATACATGTAATCGCCATCTTCATAATAGCCTACAAGCGCGGCAGAAGCCGTCTCCGCTGCGGATACGTCCAGAGGGAACAGGAATACAATGAGAAGCACGGCTATCATCAATATCCCATTCATCCCTTTTACCTTTGTCTGCATATGAATTCCCTCCTCAACGGCTCGGCTCCATTATTCATACAAACTGCATCTTTCCTTTTTGAGCTTTAAGGCTATTTTAACACATATACCGGCCAAACGCAATTTGATGCATGTTGAAAAAACCTATATAATATAACGATGCCTGTATCGGCACAATACATCTTTCAACAAATGGCTATGGGAACACTTTTACTCTTAATTATGAAGATGTCTGCCGGGGTGTTTCACAGATATCCGGTTGTTCCTTTTTACTTTTCTAAAAATTATTATGCAGAAAACTTTGTTTATGCTATAATTTTTTATTAGGGATTTAAAAAGATTCTTTCGAGATTTGACTATAAAAGGAGAATATTATGGATTTAACCAGTCTTCGGTACTTTGTCGCATTAGCCCGGAATCTTCATTTCACCAAAACAGCACAAGAACTGTATATTTCCCAGCAAAATCTGAGTCAGCATATAAACAAACTGGAAACTCACTACCGTACCCCATTATTCTACAGAAAACCAAAGCTTCAATTGACGCCAGCGGGCAAAGCCTTGTATGACTCATGCATTAAAATTCTCACAGAGGAAGATAATATCTCACGGCAAATGAATGATATCATTCAAAATAATGTGGGTTCTCTTTCCATCGGAGCAAGCCAGTACCGCGGCCAGTACTGGCTTCCGCTCATTCTTCCTGACTATCTAAAGTGCTGGCCAAATATAAATGTGCAGGTCACTATGGAACGGTCGGAAAAGATGGAACAGCTTCTTGTCTCGGGGGACCTGGACTTTTTCGTAGGAATCAAGCACGGCGATGATTCCCTGCTCCGATTTATTCCGTTAATGAATGACAAAGTATATATGGCTATCACAAGGGAGCTGATGGAGCAATATTTTGGTGAAGAGACTGATACGATTATTACAAAATGCAGCAATGGCACCACCCTGAAAGAATTTAAAGAGGTACCATTTATGCGGTTGAAATCCACTTACCGGCTCCGTATGCTGACTGACAAGTGTTTTCAGGCCGTAGGCTATAAACCACGGCAGATTCTGGAAGTGGAATCCATCGACCTGATGATTTCTCTGTTCCCATATAGTCTGGGCGCCTTTTTCTGCACAGGGATGCGGGTTCCATCGCTCAAAACCTCCCATCCAAACACTTACTTTTTCCCGGTACAGCTGAATGGAAAAACCTTGCTCAATCCACTCGGCATTGTATACCATAAAGACCGTTTTCTTCCCAGATATGCACAGGATTTCATGGAGCGGTTAAAATCTTTTTTTGCATCATTTGAAAATTCTTCCTGTTAATTATTAATATAAAGGAAAAACAAATGGCGCCCATATAATATAAGCGGCGGCAAAAACAGCCGCCGTTGGCAGTCCTGCTTTTATATAATCGCTGAAACGGTATTCACCTGCTTCCATAATCAGCGCCTGGATTCCGGCCGCCATCGGAGTAGAAATAGAAAGCGTAGCGCCTGCCACTGTGGCAACCATAATGGCAGTGGGATTGATTCCTGTTGTACAGGCCACAGTAGCCGCAATGGGCATCGTCAGATTGATCACAGGTATATTGCCCATAAACTGCGTCATGGCAAAGGGTACAAGCAAAAAAATAGCAACCAGCACATATTCACTTTGGCTGGAGTTTGTTGCGAAAACCAGTTTTTCTACTATCCAGTCTGCAATTCCGGTTTTGGTCAACGCATTTGCAAAACCCAGACTTCCCGCGAATATACACACAGTATTTAAGTCAATTGCTCCAAATGCTTCTTTTCCACTCAGCACGCCGCTGACAATCATCAGCAATGCGCCGATCAGAGGCGCATAGTGTGACGGAATCCCCACCAGAGAACTGATAATCATTGCAGCAATGCTGCCAAAAAAGATTCCAATTCCCATTTTATCCTTAAATTCAGAAAGATTGCAGTTCTCGTTCAAAATAATCTCTTCCTGATTTTTGTCCCCATTTTCTTTTTGATTTGAAATAAACTTATAGCCAAATAATCCAATAAAACTGATTGTCACTATCAATACCGGCAATCTTGCAATAGCTGAATCAAATAAACTCATACGTACAGATGACCCCATCATCTGTAAATACGAATTTCCCTGTTCCATAAAAGCTGCCCCCATTCCAAATGGCATAATTGCGAAACCCATACAAGCTGCGTCCATAACAGGCTTCAGCAAACGTCTTTTCTGAAAATTTCCTTTCCTGCTAAGCAGGGATACCATTGGAAGCATTGTTGCCCCCGCTGCTGTGGCACTGGTCAGCATTGCAAGAAAAGAGGCAATATACATACAAATCCATCTCATTTTCTTCTCACTGCTGCCAATTTTCTGAAGAAGCTTCTGTATCTTTATAATAAAACTTGTTTTCATAAGTCCGGCGCCTAAAATGAAAATCGAAGCAAACAGAAAAACCGTTGTGTTTCCAAATCCCGCCCAGGCTTCTGCTGATGACAGTACCCCCGTAATCTCTAATGCAAGACAGCAAAAAACCGCTGTCATTCCATAAGGAATTTTTGCCCAGATATAACTAATAAGCATAAAAAATCCTATTAATAATGTAACCTGAATATCCCCCATTTTTCTCCTCCCTATTATAGTTTCGATTTTTGCTTTTATATTTTAAATTTTTCCTTTTATATTTTAGATTTTTCCTTATACAGAACATGCAGACACTCCGCTTTTTCAAAGCCGAATGTCTGCTCTTTCATCTCAGTTATTAATAATCATACATACCCACCGGTTTTCTGTCCGGCTTAATCGTATCAGTATATACGGGAGCTGTTTCATAATCAATATCCGGTATAGGCCAGGTTGGCTCTTTTCCTTCATACATCTCCACAATTCCCATTGCAGCCATGTAAGAAGCCCGCATTGCCGCTTCCACCGTATTGCCGCCAACATGCGGAGTAATCAGCACATTATCCAGAGTGATCAGCGGCATATCCGGAAGAATGGGTTCGTGCACAACAGCGTCCAGCGCAGCGCCTGCTATTACATGATTCTTACAGGCCTCATATAAATCCTGTTCATTGACCACCGCGCCTCTTGCTGTATTAATCAGGAATGCGGTGGGCTTCATCATTGAGAGTGTTTCTTTATTAATCATATTTCTTGTAACAGAGGTATTTGGCGTATGTAAAGATACATAATCACTTTCTCTGAAAATGCGTTCTATATCTCTGACCACTTCAACCCCCTCCGGGAAATCACATGCCGGCTTATATGGATCATAGCAAAGCACATTCATCTCCATTGCCAGGCAGCGTTTCGCCGTGCGGCTTCCGATATTTCCACATCCAATCAAACCAACAGTCTTTCCGTTCAGCGTAGTCATATATGTTTTCAGTTTTGCATCGTAAAAATCCACTGTTAACATATCGCGAAGACGTGTTACATTTCTGCTCATATACAGCATCAGCATAAGAGCTGTCTCCGCAACTGATGTGCTGTTCGCAACCGGAGCGTAAAGGCATTTCACTCCATAATCCGCTGCCGCTTTTAAGTCCACAGCGTCATATCCGGCCCCATGGCGTACCAGAACTTTGAGATTCGGCGCAGCTGCTTCAAATACAGCTCTGGGCATTTTCGTAATTCGTACGATAATGGCGTCCGGCTTATGCTCCTTCATGTCCGCAATTACATCTTCCGTTTCAAATCCGCGGCCGTCAATCAACGTATGTCCATGGCTTTCCAGCAAATCGCGTGCATCTTTTTTTAATTCCTGTGGTAAAAGAATTTTCCAACCCATAATTTCTTCCTCTCATTTCATGATTCTTCATTATTCTTAGCAAATGCCCATGATTTTCCAATACGGAAGTCCGATAATAAGGAATACCGCAAAAATCATAGCTAATAAAATGGTTCCTTTCAGATACCAGTCTTTCTGGCTCACATAACCATTTCCAAAAATATAGATACTTGCACCGTTTCCGTAGTTGCACAAAAGCGCGCCATATCCGCCGAAAAACGCCAGCATCAAAGACAATGCCATTATATTTACATTTGTGGATGCCGCCAATGTCAAAATAACCGGGTAAATAGAGGCGATATAGGCTGCATTGGACACGAAGAAGTACTTTGTAACAAAACTTATTAACAGCAGAATCACTAATACAGCCATTCCATTCACAGCTGAGAGATCCAGATAATTTTGTATCTGGCCAGACAGCCAGGAATAAAATCCTCCTTCATTAATTGCGCCGGATATACTGAAAAATGCACCGTACCATATGTACATGTTCCATGCACCCTTTTCCGCCATCAAGTCATTCCAATCCATGACCCCAAGCAGCAGCTCCAATGCCAGAAAAGCAAATGCAACCACATACATACTGATTCCAATTTTTCCCCCGAGCATCCATCCCAGAATCGCCATGATAAATAATGCCAGCAGAATTTTCTCGTCTTTTTTCATTGCGCCCATTTCCTGCATTTTACTGACAACAAAGGGTTTAATATCTCCCAAATCTTTCATCTGGGGCGGATAGAGCTTATACACAACCAGCGGGCACAAAAACAAAACAATCAGTCCCGGCACCAATGCCGCCTTAAACCACAGCATCCATGTCAATTCCACTCCGGCAATGTCTTTAATGGTTGAGGCAATCACTGCATTGGATGCCATTCCTGTCAGAAACAATACTGCTGTGGACATGGCAACTACATGTTCCAGCAGCTCCAGATATCCTCCCAGCTTTTGCGGATCCTTGTCCGGATAAGAACCCAGTGACTCTGAGACGCCCCGGAAAATAGGAAATACAATGGCAGAACGGGACGTATTGGACCCGGTGGCCGGACTCAGTATTAAATCACAAAGCATCATGACATATCCAAGACCCAGAGAGGATCTTCCGAATTTGGTTCCCCCAAATTTGGAAAGCAATATGTATGCAAGACGTTTTCCTAATCCGGTTTTCTTAAACGCCCCGCAGGCAAGAAGCACTGCAAGCAAAAACCAAACTCCCTGGGCAGCATATCCGCTGTACAAAACAGCTGGTTTTTCAACAAAGCAGGCCCCAAGTCCCAATACAATCAGGCTGATTACCGGCTCTGAAAAAGGTTTCAAAATTAATCCGCACAGCAGGGACAGACACAGACCGAACATATGCCAGGTCTCTGTCTCCAGGCCGGCGGGAGCAGAGATAAGCCATGTCAGGAGCGGAAACAAAACTACCGGTATCATTTTTACCAGACGATTTTTCATCTGTTTCTCCTCCTCTTTTAGCAGTTATAAACGTCATCTATAATCTCTACATTTTTCTTTTCCATCAAATCTTCTACCCACTGGCGATTCACAGTCCCTTTTGCAGAATTCTCCGCTTTCTGTTTATCTGCCGCTGAGAGTGTCCTGGCTTTTTCAAGAATCTCTGCCGCATCCTGTCTCGGAATAACGATTACGCCGTCTTTATCGCCCAGAATAATATCTCCGGGGTTTACAGTAATGCTGCCGCACGCAATCGGAACATTTACCTCGCCAGGACCTTCTTTATAAGGGCCGGCCGGATTCGTTCCAGTTGCATAAATCGGCAGATGCCCTTTTGAAATCACATCAATATCCCGAATCGGCCCATCAATCACAATTCCGGCAATTTTTTTGAAACCCTGCATGTAATTATACATGATTTCTCCCATAATCGCCCGGCTCCGCTCGCCCTCGTTGGAAACAACAATCACATCGCCCGGCATAGACATATTCATTGCCTTATGAAGCATCATATTGTCACCAGGCCTTGCCTTCACCGTTAAAGCCACACCGCACATAATTGCTTCAGACGGGTTTGACATCAGTCTGATACTGGGATTCATGCCGCATAACCGTCCCATACAATCTGCTACATTTGCTGCCGGTAATTTGCTGAATTCTTCTACTAAATAGTTATCCGGTAAATTTCTCTTTAAAAAAACACGATTTCCAACTGCCATTTCCTTCTCCTCCTTTATCAATGCGTTTCCAGGCAAAGTGTTGTTCCTGCCTGAACAAAATGGATATCCGCATCCATCATATCCGCATAATATAAAATCATTCCTTCAATCGATCTGGGAATCACCTTTGACTGTCCGGAATGAGCAACCACCAGCCCTGTAACCTCATTAGGAAGCCCGTATTTTTGTGTATAATAACCGCTCAAAAATCCGTGCTGGTAAATCTTACCCAGACTGCTCTTCCTGCTCGTTTTGCTTCCCTGGTCACCCATCTCCATTTCTTCAAGCTTACATACATCATGCAAAACCGCAGCAAGGATTAAAATATCAGTATCAATCTCATAACCATATTTTTCAACGGTATTTCGCGCAATCATAAGCGCATTCGCTGTAACACTTTCCGTATGCTTCACCAGTGCCACCCCAGGAGCACGGGTTGCAAACTGCGCGTCCGCTATATCTTCCCATGAGCTGTTTTCAAATGCTTCCACCCAGATTTCAGCTGCCTTTTTTGCATATTCCTGATTTTTTATCTCTGATAATTGGGGAAAATATGATCTAACCATCTCTTCTGTTATTTTGGTCATATTGAACCTCCTTCTGTTTCATTTAAAATATTCAGCATGCTTTTTATTTTCTGATATCATTATATATTCTTTTTTAACAACAGTAAAACAAGGTTATATTTATTTTTGACAACAAATCGTTGTAAAGAATATGGATTTATGGTGGTTTTTTATTGTATATATTGTGCAGGTTTGATGGATTATATGGCGGAGATTAAGGAATGATAATAAAAGAAATGCCTGCCAGCGAATATGTAGTGTTTCATTTCGGGGCTAAAATGCCAAGACAGTTTAGAGCCAGTTGCCGATAACATTTATTAAATAGGGTTTCCGCAATTGACTTGTCAGTTAAATGAATCCGCAACATATGTTTTTGCAAAGCATGGTGAGGAAGTGGGTGAAGAAGGGAAAAGCAAAATAGAGTACTGGGTTCCGATTTTACAGACAGCAAGGTCTGTAAACATTGAAACGAAAAATGACCGCCACGTTAGCGACGGCCAAGTAAATAATTGAGTGTGTGAAGAAATCTCTGTAAAAGCAGCTCTTCTATGATAATGGCAGGGCT
>ERZ791680.224-NODE-224-length-69448-cov-17.402357_pt1 | contig 69448 bp, 39 predicted proteins | sample MGYA00510051_ERZ791680 | MGnify/ENA primary metagenome ERZ791680 (study PRJEB30046, sample SAMN00715238) | human gut metagenome | study: EMG produced TPA metagenomics assembly of the A metagenome-wide association study of gut microbiota in type 2...
GTGGTATCCCAGTCTCCAATTACGAAATTGTCTTCCCATAGGATATTTTCTCCTCCTGTTTCTGAAGGTATCAGCTTTATTTCTTCAGATGTTAAAGTTGTTCCATCCGTTGCAACGAGGATTATTCTATCCATTCCATTTTTTATTCCTGCCGGGACTTTTACTTTGAGATTATCAGATGCTTTGCGAATAAAATCGATAGCGTTGATTACAATTTGTCGATCTTCTGTTTTAGCAGGAAAAATTACCTGTTTGATACATTCCAGATCAACACCCTTAAATGTTAGTTCTTGTCCGGTCTTGACTTCATCTCCCGGGTCCATAGAATTTAATTCCGGTTTGGCTAATCTCATTGCAACCGAGCTCTCAATCGTTTTATCTTCTGAAGCAATTTTTAGGAAACCACCTTCTTCATCTATGCCGCTGGGAATTATTAACTTGATTTGATTGGATGTTACCACTTCAAAATCAGTCACTTCTATATTTCCGGGGAAAAGGATTGAATTTACTTGGTTCAGCCCACTTCCTGTTATTACCATTTCGCCTCCTGCCATTACTACTGTCGGGCTATATGCTTTTAATGCCAGCCCGGCAGCCTGATCCTGTTCTGTCTCATCCTCACAGGCTGTAAAAAAGAACATGTGAATGATGGCAGTAATAATCCAAAGGTATGATATCTTGTTTCTCATATACTTATATTTTTATATCATTAATATTTTCACCAACCTTCATTTTGATACAATTTGGTATTTTTCTTGATTTCAGAATAAGGAATCGGAAATTTATTATATTTTTCATCCCACTGACGAGAAAATGCTTTACGGGTTAAAATGATATTTCCGTTACCCTGTTTTACCAGTTCGGCACCTTCTATTGTTTTGAAGTAGGTTTTTCCCTTTTTCCATCGGCGTACGTCCCAGAAACGCTGATCTTCGAAAGCAAATTCGATTAATCGTTCCCGTTCGTAGCGTACTAGAAAATCTGTGGGATTGCCAGTAAAATGAGGCATCATAACATCAGAACGGTCACGTACCACATTGATTGCTTCATTGGCTGACATTCCATAATCTCCTTTTGAATCAGCATCACCGGTAATATGATATATACATTCTGCATAGTTCAGATAAAACTCGGCAAGACGCATAACAATCCATGCATGTCTGAAACTGCTGTTTACATTGGGTGTTAAATCAGTATTCCCGTCCACATACTTTTTCAGATAGTATCCGGTACGTGTGGCATTGTACTTTGGTGAACCGTTAAAACCACCCTCATATGTCTGTATTGGCATCTGCTGATTGCTGTTTAAAGGCCAAAGATCTCCGTTTTTCACGATTGTCATTCCAAAACGCGGATCCAAACCGTTATAAGGAGCGCCACTGGTCAAATCGATTGTTCCGGGATGCATCTCTCCGAAAGTCCTTCCTGCATAAGGTCCTGACTGATACTCATATTGGTCGACCAGTGTTTGTGTTGGACAATTCCCGCTTTGGCCTCCTTCGATACCTATGGGATAGTTTTGTTTTTCAAAAGTATTATCTTCTGTTTTTGCTACTGCGAAAATGATTTCTTTATTCACAAAACTATTATTTCCCCATAAAGAAGCATACGTATCTAATGCAATTCCCCATTCCGCACATCTGTCAATCACTTCTTTATTGGCCTTAGCAGCTGCCTCCCATTTATTCCTGTCGTTGTTGGGATTAAAAAGTGGGCTAGCAGCATATAGTAGCGTACGGGCCTTCAGAGCCAGTACGAAAGGACGATTGGTACGTCCCAACTGTTGACTCATCTCGTTTTGATAATTGATGGGTAAGTACTCTGCTATGGCATCGCACTCATCGACTATAAACTTTATAACTTTGTCTGCCGGGGTCCGCTCTACATTATTAGCTTCTGATATGGTCAGTGTCGAGAGTACTAAAGGTACATCACCATACGCTCTGACCAGCTCAAAATAATAATAGGCCCTGAGTGCTCTGACTTCATAAGGGAACAGTTCAAAACGAGCTTTCAACTCCGGATAGTTTGTTCCTTCGCTTACACTGTAGATGTAATCTTCCAATGATATCTTGTCCAGTTTCTCTAGGAAGTTGTTGGCCTCGTGAATGGCGGTATAATTGTTTTTCCAGTATTCTGGCAACGGATTGTTGGGTGTCCATCCACCATTATAAAATCTATGTACATCTGAACCTGATAACGCATAATCGGCTTCATCGGTAGCGCACGCTCTAAAAGCTCCATCATAATTGTTCTCAAATTCGTTCAGAAATTGTGCATAAATATCATTGACCAACTTTTCGATTCCATAAATCGGGCTGTCATATACCCAATCTTCATCGTTCGTTACCACCTCACTGTAATTGAGGTCCACACATCCGTTCAGTATGAGTGATGCTGCGACTATCAAATATGTAGCTATTCTTTTCATAATATTCGTTATTCTATTGATTTAAAAATTAACGAGGAATCCGATGCTTACCCCCTTCATAGTAGGATAATTTGTATTTATAAGTTCGGGGTCCATCACATCCATATTGGAGAAAGTCAATAAGTTTTCTCCTTTGACATAGATCCTTGCATCGGAAACTGATATTTTTTTCAACCAGTTTTCAGGAAGTAAGTAATAGACTTCTACATTCCGTAACTTCAACCAATTGATATTACTATACCACACGCTATTTGCTCTGTAATTATTGGGATTGTCCAGAGATGTGAGTCTCGGATAAAGTGCATTAGCATTGTCACTGCCGGGACGCCAGGCATTTTCCAAATAATGCGTTGAAAGATTATTGTTATTTCTCACACAATCCCAAACTCCTGTTGTGCCTAAGTATTGAGTCAAACCGGAGATGCCTTGAAATAGAACATTGAACCCTACACGTTTGTATTGAGTACCAATCGTAAATGAGTAATTCGTTTCCGGTACACTGCTTCCATAACCAAAATAGACTTCATCACTCTCGTTGATTACTCCGTCCTTATTTTGATCCTTATATTTGATATCACCCGGTCGTACTTGACCAAACTGTTGTACAGAACTTTTGGCAATGTCTTGTTCGTCCTTAAAGAAACCGATAGCTTCGAGTCCTTGAGCTTGACTAACACGTTGCCCGATGCGTGATTGGTAATCTTCCGACGGGTTTTCTATATAATCTACAATTTCATTGGTTCCCCATGTGAAGGCAGCACCGGCACGGAGCAGAAAATCTTTATTGAATTGCTTTACATAATTCAGTCCGAGTTCCACTCCATAGCTATCTACCTTTCCTTTGGCAGCATAGGAGTTAGGACGCCCTACCACCCAAGAGTTGAGGTCATTGGCACTTAGCATGATGTTACTGCGGCGATTGTAATACACGTCTGCCGTTACATCCAGACTTTTAAACAAACGCAGATCGACTCCTATGTCATACTTATAAGCCGTTTCGAGGGAAAAGCTGCTGAGCGGATAGTATGAAAGATAGGTCCCCCAAAAGCTGCCGTCGTAGCTAGGTTTAAATACTACATTTCCGTGGCCGCCACCATAATTTTCAAGCCAAATGCCTTCGATGGGAACATAATCGGTATGTTGGATACCAAATGATCCTCTCACTTTACCATAGTTAAGCACAGGACTGTCTTCTTTTTTGGCAAAGATATATGCCAATGACATCGTTGGAGAGAATGCCCACTTTTCGGGATAAGAACGGTTAGAACCATTGGCTGCCAATACTATATCTGCCACTAAATTTTGTCTCCATGCATAGTTCAAATAGCCCATGATATTGGCCCGATAGAACGTATTGTATTGGCCCATGCCGATTTCTGATTCCGTATTATAAATGATGGAGGTTGCTAGAGAATGGTCGCCAAACGCTTTCTGGTAATCTAGCGATAAAGCAAAATGGGAAGAACGCCATTGGTTGTTCAATCCTTTGCTATAAGTTAAACTATTTACCTTATCTCCATAAAGAACCTCTTTGGATTTATTCTTGTCACCTGTGTCGCCTGTATATTCTACATATCCATATTGAAAGCTTTTGCTATGACTTTCGTTAATACGCGAATAATTATCATATCCAATTCGGGCAGAGGCGCTCAAACCGTCTAATAAAAAATTAAGATTTTGTGTCAGACGAGCATCGGCATATAAAGCTCGTTGATGGGTTTTCCCTCGACCGGTATCTTGTATGCGTGCCACAGGGTTGGCATCTCCATAGTTCTGATTACCTCCCCACACTCCATTGGGCGTTTTTACAGGGAAAGCGCTTGCTGGAAGCCGATAGAGTTGATAGAAAATATCGTTTCCGCTGCTCGATGCAGGTCCGTTGGTTTCGATAAAATTGGCAAGTACATTCACTGCCATATTTGTAGTTGGAGTAACAGCGAAATCCAGATTGACACGAATATTAGCTTTGGAATAGCGCAATTGGGAATCGAAATCACTCTGATTGGTTCCTTTAAGCATACCTCTGCTTCCTGTATAATCAAGCATGGTGAAATACTTCACTTTGTCACTGCCTCCGTGGATAGCAACATTCACTTGATCTTCTGAACCTACATCTTTTAGAACTTCATTCTTCCAATCGACATTCGGATAATAATAAGGGTCACTACCAAACTTGAACAGCTCCAATTCGAGTTCAGAATAGGTTGGAGCCAATCCGTCATTCACCCGCGCTTCGTTTGTAGCCTTTGCATACGTTTCGGCATTCACAAAATCGGCAATCTTCGGAGAGAAAGTGAACTTGTGGTTATATGACACATCTACATTCAGTTTTCCTTCCTTTCCCCGTTTGGTCTTTACCAATAAGGCTCCGTTTACACCTTTGTAACCGAGCAGTGCCACGGCTGCTGCATCTTTAAGTACCGTAACGGACTCCACCTCGTCCACTGTCAAACGGTCGATGGGGCGTTTAATTCCATCTACTAAGATTAATATCCCATTTTCCGAAGTGGTTTGCTCTCCTCGTATATTAAACCATGCTCCATAATTATCATCACCGGAGAAACCACCGGTTTTTAATGCCGTTAGTCCTAACAAACGTCCGTACAGCGCATCCGGGAGATTAATTGCTGATGTTTGTTTCAGTTCTTCTGAGGTAATTATGGTTGCGGCAGCTGATGAGACAGACAGTTTTTGTTCCACACCGAATCCCAAATCTACCTTAATACTGTCTTTATCTTGCAGCTTATTCTGTGCGTTTGCTGTCAAGGCAGATGCCAATACGCCAGCCAAACAGATTCTCGATATATATTTATTCATAATGCTATTGAATTAAAAAGGGTATTACCATCCAGGATTTTGTGAAAGCCCATAGTCCTTATTTATCTCTTGTCTATTTATCGGAGAGAGATACCATTTATTATCCCAGTTTCCACTCCACCAAACTCTTGCAAAAGTGGAGATCACAGTGGTTTCATAAATGAACTTGGGCCATACGCCATTCATTTGGCTGAAAGGAATCTCTGTTTTCTCTCCGGTTTGGGCATCTTTTGCATAAATAGTCATGCGATGAAGTGGAGAACAAAATACATCTTGTTTTTTATACCGGATCAGATCAAGTAACCGGCTATTTTCAAGAGCAAGTTCGCAGGCACGTTCACGCAAGATTTCATTTACCAATACATTTTTGTCGCTGAGATTAAGATCTGTGTTTACACTTAAAGAAGGTAAACCAACTCGTGCACGTACTTTATCTACTTCTTTGATTGCGTCGCCTGAACGTCCTGCCTGAGCCAATGCTTCAGCATAGATAAGATGCATATCTGCCATACGCAGATAAGGCCATGAATAACGTTCGTCACCCATATGGCTATAATCCAATACCCATTTGAATTGTCCGAATCCGTGTGCATTATATCCACTTGTAAACCACCAGTTTCCCGAAATCAGATTACCGCCTTGCCAACAATCAATATCCTTGTTCTGATAAGTATTATAGAAATTGTTGATATTCCGTTGCGGAACAAGCATGCTTTCATAGAGACGTGGGTCACGATTAGCAAATATGTCAAGGTTTTCAAGGTTCTGCGTATTGTATACACGCTGGCCATCAAAATTTTTACCGTTTGCCCAGGGGAACATATTAAACCATTCCACTGTCGGAGCATGAGCTCCATAGTGTGATACATTTCCCGGCACATTAGCTCCCCATTCCAACAGGTATTCGCCATCACTGTAGCCATTCCCTTCACCTCTAACTTCAATTATCTTTTCTGTTGTTCCTCGCGAAAAATAAGCTGAACGATAAGCACGGCGGTAATCACCTTCTGAATTTCCGGCAGGCTGCACAAGAGCATAAGGAGTACCTGCCTTTTGGTTTTCCTTGAAGAAATCTTCGCAAGCCTCAACACATTTAGTCCAAAGACTTTCATCTTTATGCCCCAACCATATACGAAGCAATGGGTCTACATTGTCTCCAAAACCTGCGGGAAACACTGGAGGGGTATCGTATTGCCGATACGGCTCTGTATCATTAAACAAAGGACTAGCTATAAAGAGCCATAGTTTGGCTCGTAAAGCATAAGCGCCACCTTTGCTAAGACGTCCGCCTTCATTCAAATAGTCGCCGATAGCAAATGAAAGCTCGGATTCGTTGATGACCTGTAAAAGGAGATTGTCAACGAATGTAGCTGTTTGCTCAATGGTAGCACGTCCCGGTACAAATTCTCCTTCACCTACTATTCCGCTTACGTACCCCCCTTTGAATTGTTCTCCGATTTCATAGGCATGATCTACCAAAGGAAGTCCCCCAAAGTGGCATATTCCATCGAAATAACGGGTGGCAATTATTAATTTAGCTTCGGCTTTAAGGCGAGCCTTTTCTTTGCTATCCATATCGGGAACACGGTCTATATTCTCAATAAATATCCAACTTTTACGTATTGCCTCCCAAATTCCAAAGCGATCGTTATTACCAATAAATGCCATTTTATCAACAGAATAACTGCCGTTTCCGGCTTCTGAGTGCATGCCTGCATAATAAGGATTGATTACGCCACCCCATCCCAGGAAGGAGTGAACTACATCGCTAAGTGCTTCCGGCATTACAGCGTTATAAATAGTACGTCCGGATAATCCGTTATAGATATGTTTGTAGCTATCCCAAAGAAACATCCGTGCATACTCGGCTTTCGAGAAAATGGTATCTAAGGTAACGTCCACTCCCGGCTGTTTATCTAGAAAGGAGTCGCCCACAGCAAAATCGTCAACACAACTTACGAAGGTTGGTATAAGCATGCTTAGCACCAAAGACCAAACTGCTAATTTTGATTTTATATATTTCATCGTCATACAATTTAAAAGTTAACATTTAATCCGAAATTGAAAATACGTGTCAGAGGATATTTAATTTTATCGGATGGACTTTCAGGGTCATTGGCCTTGAACTTGGAGAATGTAAGCAGGTTATACCCCGAGAAATAGACACGGAGGTTGGATACCTGCGGAATGCCCGGTATTTTCTTGAAAGTATATCCTAACTCTACATTTTTCAATCGTGCGTAGGAAGCGTCAGCATAATATACACTGGAATTGACAGAGTTGTTTTCTTTACTGATAAAGGACAGGCGAGGGAGGGTTGCTGTTTGGGCCGTTTCCTGTGTCCAACTGTTATCGGCAACCCATTGTAACATATTTGATCTGTTCATTGCGCCAAACTGTTGTCTGTAAACACCTTGTAGATTACGGGTTACATGGGTTGCACCTGTCCATAGCATAGAAAAGTCGAATCCTTTATACTGTAAATTAATATTTGCAGCAAAGTTGTATTCGGGAATGTCACTATAATACATGGCACAAACATCATTTTCATCGACTACACCGTCATTGGTAATATCCACATATACACAATCTCCGGGCTTTAGAGATACCATTTGCTCAGGCATAGCTGTGCCGTAGGCTTGTTGATATCTGCTTTCTGTATTTCCGGGATCATAGAATTCAAAGAACGTGTAGCCAGTTCGTTGACCTACAGGGTGCCCTTTTCCTGATAAATGTTGGTACTGTGGGCGTACTTCTCCATTTTCAATTACTTCATTCCGGGCGTATGTGATACTCGGGTTTATCGTAAACCGGAAATCGTTTCCAATTTTGCTTGACCATGAAAGCCCTATCTCATATCCTTTGTTTTTCACACGTCCCTCATTTACAGAACTGGATTTTTGCGAGGTAATACCCGGTAGTTTAGCGGCGTTGTCAATTAATATGTCTTTTCTGTCTTCAAAGAAAACGTCAATATTGGCACTGAGTTTATCGTTGAAGAATTTCATGTCGACACCAAAATTCCATTTAGTGGCGGTTTCCCAAGTAATGAACGGGTTACCTGCTGTCTCTTCGTATGCATTACCGAGCCATGTGCCTAAGCCAAAGTTATATCCGTTGCCATGATTAATTTTATAGGTACCCGATAAATAAAGGAAACGCATATCATTCATATTGTCGTTGCCGACTTGTCCAACAGATGTGCGCAGTTTAAAATAAGAGATTACTTTTTCTAAAGGTTTCCAGAAATTTTCGGACGATGCGATCCACCCCAACGATACCGAAGGAAATAATCCATAGCGATATCCGGGAGCAAAATTTTCAGAGCCATTGTAACCGATGTTAAAATCTGCCAGATACTTGGTTTTATAATTATAGGTTACTCGTCCTACCAAGCCTACATATCCATGAGGTATATCTATATAACTTGGTATTTTTTTGTCTTGTGGTTCCGGATAATAGTACTTGCTTTGATTATATAGTAAAAGTGCTGTGAAGTCGTGATTACCGAATTTACGGGCATAGTTTAAACTGGCTTCTGCATACCAGTTGCGATTGAACCAATACGATTCTTCATATCCTAGGTTCCACACATCACCACTTTTTCGCAAGGCTATAGTCCCATCGTCTAACAAGAGCGGTTCATAAGTTACCCCAGATCCAGTGCGTCTTTTTTGCTGTGTATAATCGGAGTTGTAGGAACCTTTCACCTTAAAGTCGAGGCCGGGAGTAATAAAATCAAGTTTGAGCTTATATATAAGGTCTAAGTTCAACACATTGGTTGTTTTGCGATTATATCCCTGACCGTAAAAAGCAGATAGTCCATCATTATCATAATCTCCGACATAGCTTTTATTCGCCGTAATATGACGCCCTTGGTCGTCAATACCATATCCGGCGAACGGTACAGCATTGAGTAAACTGCCAAAAACACTTTCTTCTCCTGCTGCCAGTTCGTATCGATCTTCTATACGACCGCCGACATTGATGGATAATTCGTTTCTTTTATTCAAGGTAAGATCTATATTGGCACGATAGTTGTACCTTTTGTATTTGAAGTTTGAATTTTTATCTTGAGAAAAGGAACGGAACAATCCATCTTGTGACAACATACCTACTGATACAAAATAACGGGCCGTTTTATTACCTCCTGATACAGAAACATTGTATTGTTGTTGGGGGGCAGAATCTTTCATTACATAATCGAGCCAATCAACACTGGGATACAGGAGAGGCTGGTCTCCGTCTTTGAAATGTCGGATAGCTTTTTCAGAAAAGCGCAGTTGGTCGGGAGAAGTCCCATCTCCTAATTGAGCATTGTTATATAAACTCGCCCAGGTATGGGAATCAACCATATCTAAAAAACTTGAAACCTGTTGAATCCCGTAAGAACCGGAAAAACTGATCTTTGTTTTGCCTATCTCACCACGTTTGGTTGTGATAAGTATCACACCGTTGGCTCCGCGTACTCCAAATACTGCTGTAGCCGAAGCATCCTTTAAGATAGAGATGTCTTCTACTTCATTGGCGTCTATTTGGTTAAAGGAGCGTTCTACTCCATCAACTAACACTAACGGGTTGGAATTGTTGAGCGAACCAACTCCACGAATTTGTATAACCGGGTCGTCTCCTCCCGGCATACCTGAATATTGTACGGATGATACACCTGACAATTTACCTGATAAAGCGTTTCCCAAGGAAGCTGTGGGTGACTTTAAGAGTTCTTCTCCTCCCACGTTGCTTACAGCACCTGTTATGGTGATTTTTTTCTGTGCACCATAAGCTACAACAACGACTTCATCTAGTGCCTGTGCGTCGGATTCGAGCGTTACATCGCGATGACTCTTTCCTGCAACAGGTATTTCCTTTGTTTTATAGCCGACATAGGAAAATACCAAGGTGGCATTGGCAGGTGCTTTGATTGAATACTTACCATCAAAATCTGTAATTGTTCCGCTTTTTGTTTCTTTGATTTGCACCGAAACCCCAATCATCGTTTCGCCCGCATCATCAATAACGGTTCCGCGTACAGTAATGGTTGATTGTGCTGAAATGATTTGAGGTATTACAAGGCATATTGCAAGTAACCCCCACAATTTCAATCCATTCTGTTTTTTCATTGTGTAATTAAATTAAAGTTAATAATAAAGATATAAATTCTTATGATAGATTCGCAAAGAATCTTATGCAAAAATGAACATAATTTAATATAGTACATTCCTAAAATGAATCATAGATATAGCTCAAATGCGACAAAATACAAAAGATACGGTTATTAAATACAATTGGGTAGTTGTGGGTGATCGCCCGTTCTGACTCGTAAGACATCGTTCTTGCAAGGTAAATAATACAAATGGGATAGTATTCTGATACATAATACGAACAAACGATTGCTCTAAAATCGTATCTTTGCCTATAACAATAATTATAACAGTACTATATGAAGAAATACATATTATTGATAGGACTTCTTTTTGTTTCCATTTGTATCCGTCCTATTGAAAGTTTTAATTTTAAATCTCTTGATGTCAAGGATGGGATTCCTGATAATTATATATATGGTATTCTGCAGGATAGCTATGGTTTTATGTGGTTTATCAGTGGTAATGGTCTAAGTCGTTATGATGGCTATAATTTTAAGTATTATTCTATAGCCATTCAAAGTAGTATATATAGTATCAAAGAGGATAAGAACAAGAATATCTGGATTCAAGCCGGTGAAAAGTATTTTGTGTATGATCGTGTAAAAGACTGTATTGATGACAATATTACTGGTATATTGCAGGGGGTAGATATTCAAGGTGAAATAAAGCTTTTGTTTGTTGACTATGATAATAATATCTGGTTTTCTACAGGTGATAAATTAATTTATTATGAAATAGATAAAAACAGATTCTCCGACTTTATATTATCTCCAAATGACCAGATAAAATGGATCGAATGTAGGAATAAACAAGCCTATGTCTTATTCACGAATGGACAGGTTCGGAAGGTTGATTTTAAAACCAAACAAATTTCGGATGAGCTCTTTCTATCCTTGTCGACTTATCCTCACCACAGAATGTATTTGGATTTTGCATTTAATTTATGGTTTTATACTCCACATTCTTCAGAAGATGCATTACGATATTATAACCCTAAAACTAAAGAACTGAAAGTTTTTACGGACCGCGACAATCGTGCTTATTATTTTGTAACGGCAGTGATGGACGACGGTAAAGGAAATATATGGATCGGTACGGATAATACGGGAATCACAATTTATAATACAAGCAGTGATGAATGTTCTGAAATAGAGTATGAAAAAAGTAACCAGTTTTCTATTCCTACCAATCACATAAATTGTTTTTATCACGACAAGCAGAATATCATGTGGGTAGGTACAAGCAAAAGAGGAGTTGCATATACATGCTTAAATAATACACTTTTCAAACGGCGAAACATTTCGGAACAGGATGATATTAGCTGTGTGTTGGAAGATAATAATGGCAATATTTGGTTGGGGTCTGATGGAGACGGAATCACCTATATAAATCCGGTAACTAATAGTTTGACCAAGTATAATCATCGGGATGGAAGTATTTCGGAGAATTTGATTGTATGTTCTTTCCTTGATTCTAAAAATAGAATATGGTTCGGTACGTATGGGGGAGGAGTCTTTTACTATGAGAAAGGAAAATTTACCAGTCTTCATTATAGTAATGTGAATGGAAAAGAGAATCCTCTTCAGGATATTAGGAGCATCAATGAAGATATGGCCGGAAATATATGGATTGGAACCGTAGTAAAAGGGTTATATTGTTATGAAACCAATGGTACTTTTACAGATTATACTGTGGATGACGTTCCTATAGCCTCTAATAGTATTACAGATTTATACTGTCAATATGGACAAAATTTGTACATAGCAACCACTGCCGGTTTACATGTAATAGATACATATTCCCGTCAAGTCTCTCAACTATCTAAGAATAGTGCTCATAAACGGCAACTTGACTCTTTTATTAGTTGCGTATATCGGGATAGCCGTGGGTTATTATGGATTGGAGGAAAAGAAGGGCTTTGGATTTATAATGAGACACAAGACTCTATAGCTAATTTAAATTCAAATAATGGGTTGTCTCACAATTTTGTCAGGGGGATCACTGAAGACCATAACAAGAATATATGGGTAACAACAGATGTAGGGGTAACTAATATTGTGGTCGTTAATGATCCCATGTCTCTTATGCCTACTTTCAGGTGTTACCGTTATTATAATGAGGACGGCTTGGGTAATATCATGTTTAATAATCATTCTATATGGTGTAAAAAGAATGGGGAAATCATGATGGGAGGAATAGGTGGATATATTAAAACCATGCCCGAACCGGTACCGTATAATCCTTATAAATCGAAGGTGGAATTTACTGCCTTGTATATTGCAAACAAAAGAATTGAGGTAGATGAGGTTATAAACGGACGTGTTCTGCTAAACAAGAATATTCAGCTTCTTAAAGAAATATCGTTGGATTATTCTAACAATAACTTTGCCATTGATGTGTCTTCTTTGAACTATCAGGCGTTGCATAAAACTTTATTTGCATACCGGCTTGAAGATCACACTGAATGGATTCAACTCAATGGAAATACGATCTCCTTTAATAAGTTGCATCCGGGGACTTATAATTTGCAGGTGAAAGTTATTGGCGATGAATACCAGAATAATGAGATATCGTCGTTAACTATCCATATAAATCCTCCATTCTGGTTATCATCAACAGCTTATATCTTGTACATGATTTTTATATGTGCGATTGTGGCTGCTTCAATTATGTATATACGGCGGAAAGCTAAATTCAAGCTAAAGATGCAGAAATTAGAGTTGGATGTAGCCAAACAGCATGAAATTGATGAGGCTCAAATGCGTTTTTTTACCAATGTCAGTCATGACTTACGTACGCCATTGTCTCTTATCATAACTCCTCTGGAGAAGTTACTCGCTTCGTCTATTTCTGATAATCAGGTGAAATCAGATCTGAAACTGATGCATCGCAATGCAGAAATATTGATGGGAGAAGTGAATCAATTATTGGATTTAAGAAAGCTGGAGAATGGAAAGAGTGAACTTAAACTATCACACGGAAACATCTCGGAATTCATTAAAGAAACATGCGGTTCTTTTGAACCTTATTCAAATAAAAAGGGTATACAGTTGAAGTTGATCTTGAAATCTCCGTCTATTGAGATGGATTTTGACCGGAATAAGATTCAGCGTATTTTAATGAATCTGCTCTCAAATGCATACAAATTCAATACAGAGAATGGGAGTATAACCATAACAGTCGATAAAATTACGGAAGCGAATGCTGAAAAGATAAGGATTCAGGTGGCGGATACTGGAATAGGAATCAGTGAGGATGGTAAAGAACTTATTTTCGAGAGGTTTTATCAGGAAACACATACTTCTGATTATATCGGAAGTGGTATCGGGTTACATATTGTAAAAGAGTATGTGAGTATGCATGGTGGAAACATAGAAGTTAAGAACAATCTTCCCCGGGGTACTGTGTTTGTTATAACGCTTCCTATCAGCCTGACTTATGAGAAATATTCCGAAGAAGAACAGGTGGGAGAAATCGTTCCGGTGGAAGACATGGAGAGCACTGAAAACGATTATCCTATTCTGATTGTGGAAGACAATGATGATTTCCGTCAATTTCTAATAGACTGTTTGAAGGAACACTATCCTGTCGTTGCTGCGCCTAATGGTAAAAAGGCTCTTTCTGTGATGAGCCATCAACCTGTAAAAATGGTGATTAGTGATGTTATGATGCCTGTAATGGATGGACTTGAGCTTTGCAATAAGATAAAGGGAGACATCAGATTCTCTCATATTCCTGTTATTTTATTAACAGCGCGGGCTGCCGATGAGCATGTATTAAGCGGTCTGAAAGAAGGGGCTGATGATTATATAACCAAGCCTTTTAATCTCGATATTTTATTATTGCGTATCAATAAGCTTTTGGAATGGAGAAAAATGAACTACAATAAATTTAAAACAATAGATATTGAACCTAGTGAGATCACTATTAGCTCTTTGGATGAGCAACTGATTAGTAAAGCTATTAAGTTGGTTGAGGAGAATATCAGTAATCCGGAATTTTCAGTGGAGGAATTAAGTTCTGCTATTGGAATGACAAGAGGACATTTATATAAGAAGCTGATGACGATAACAGGAAAATCTCCAATAGAATTTATTCGGGCTATCCGGATAAAAAGAGGTAAACAATTGCTGGAAAAGAGTCAGCTTGGTGTTTCGGAAATAGCATACGAGGTTGGGCTGTCTCCCAAGCAGTTCTCAAAATACTTCAAAGAGGCTTATGGAGAGTTGCCGTCTGAATATAAAAAGAAAGAGGACAGATAATTTTCTGATATAACTGAATATACCATGGAGAGTATTGAAAAAGACTAGATATGAAAAATTGTATATTAAATCATTCTGTTTTCTCAAATATGCAGTTGGTTGTGAGAGCAAGGAAAAATATCTGTAGGAATTGATATTAATGTATTTGGAAGTGGTATTATATCGGACTATTTCTTGTCAATGAGCATCTTCCAGATTGAATAAGGTGAATCATTGATAGAAAAGCTCTTGATAACTATTCAATTTGATAATATTAATAAGTTTTTATCTGTATACTAACTAGAGTAAATAGTACGTCTATATAGACGTTTAGAATTCTTCTTTATGTCTTTCGAATCGTTTCTTACCTTGAAACAAAGTGTTCCACACCGAGAAACACTTTGTTCCCCGGTGAGAAACATTTTGTCTCTCACCGGGGAATAATGGGGGAAAGCTTCTCTTTTCTGTATATTAGTACTGTTCGTATGCATAAAATCATCGGGAATAGTATATATATGCGTGATTTTATGCGCTGTTTTTTTTCGTTGTGGGTATTTGAACGATTCGGTGGTAGCACAAATCTTAAAAATGGAACTTTATGGATATTATTAATTTCATCTATCATAGCATAGAAATATTCGATTGGACTTTTTTTGCAAAGGCGGGGTTTCTGCCTTTATCTTTGCACCAGAAACAAAAAACAAAACATTGTTTCTGATGTTATAAGTCAAATCAATTAATAACAATAAAAGCAATAAAGATTATGGAACCAATTTTAAATTCTCAACTTCCTGAATTCAGTGTTCAGGCTTTTCACAACGGAGCTTTCAAGACTGTAACCAACAATGACCTGAAAGGTAAATGGGCGATTCTTTTCTTCTATCCTGCTGACTTTACTTTCGTATGTCCTACTGAATTGGTGGATATGGCTGAAAAGTACGACCAGTTCAAAGCGATGGGGGTAGAAATCTATTCGGTAAGTACTGACTCTCATTTCGTGCACAAAGCTTGGCATGATGCTTCTGAAAGCATTCGCAAGATTCAATACCCGATGTTGGCAGACCCGACTGGCACTTTGAGCCGTGCATTGGGGGTATATATCGAAGAAGAGGGTATGGCTTATCGCGGTACATTCGTTGTCAATCCGGAAGGAAAGATTAAAGTGGTGGAACTGAATGATAATAACATTGGCCGTGATGCAAGTGAATTGCTTCGTAAAGTGGAAGCTGCACAGTTTGTAGCCAGCCATGACGGAGAAGTTTGCCCGGCTAAATGGAAGAAGGGTGAGTCTACCCTGAAACCAAGCATCGACCTGGTAGGTAAGATTTGATAGATCTTGATAATGGTGATTATGGGAGGCCGGTAACGGGAGACGCTGCCGGCCTTTCTTTTAAAAAAATGAAAGGGAAAAAGATATGTTAGAATCTGCATTAAAAGAACAATTAAAGGGTATTTTTGCTGGGCTGGAGGCAAACTTTACTTTTGATATATCCGTATCATCCAGCCACGAAAACAAAACAGAATTATTGGAGCTGCTGGGAGATGTAGCGGATTGTTCCAATCATATCACTTGTGTAGTGAATGAGGGAGACGCATTGAAGTTTACTTTACTGAAGAATGGCGACCGCACCGGAATTACATTCCGGGGTATTCCTAACGGACATGAGTTCACGTCATTGCTTTTGGCTATCCTGAATCAGGATGGCAAAGGAAAGAACTTTCCCGATGAGGCCGTTTGCAACCGTGTGAAAGCACTGAAAGGTCCGATACATCTGACCACTTATGTTTCCTTGACTTGTACGAACTGCCCTGACGTAGTGCAGGCCCTGAATGCAATGACTACTTTGAATCCGGCTATTACGCATGAAATGGTAGACGGTGCGCTTTATCAGGATGAAGTAGATGCACTGAAGATACAAGGAGTGCCCTCTGTCTTTGCAGACGGAAAATTACTTCATGTAGGTCGTGGTGAATTTGGCGAATTGCTTGCCAAGTTGGAAGAACAATATGGTATTGACGAAACCAAAGCGAATGCAGAGGTGAAAGAATATGATGTGATTGTAGCCGGTGGAGGACCTGCTGGAATATCGGCAGCTATTTATTCTGCCCGTAAAGGACTCCGTGTAGCTATCGTGGCCGAGCGTGTCGGCGGACAGGTGAAAGAAACGGTAGGTATTGAAAATTTAATCTCTGTTCCGGAAACGACAGGAAATGAACTTGCCGATAATCTGAAAACACATCTCTTACGCTATCCGGTGGATTTACTGGAGCATCGTAAAGTAGAAAAAGTAGAAGTGGTTGGAAAACAGAAGCAGATCACTACCTCTGTTGGTGAGAAATTCCTGGCTCCGGCACTGATTATTGCAACTGGTGCAAGCTGGCGCAAACTGAATGTTCCGGGAGAAGCCGAATATATTGGTCGTGGTGTTGCTTTCTGTCCTCATTGCGATGGTCCGTTTTATAAAGGAAAGCAGGTAGCAGTAGTAGGTGGAGGAAATTCCGGTATTGAGGCAGCCATTGACTTGGCCGGTATCTGCTCCAAAGTGACTGTTTTTGAATTTATGGATGAGTTGAAAGCAGACAGTGTACTTCAAGAGCGACTTAAATCATTGCCGAATGTGGAAGTGTTTGTAAGTTCACAGACTACGGAAGTGATAGGAAATGGTGATAAGTTGACTGCCCTGCGCATCAAAGACCGCAAAACGGAAGAAGAACGTTTGGTGGAATTGGATGGTGTATTTGTACAGATCGGGCTTTCTGCGAATAGCAGTGTATTCCGCGACATAGTGGAAACCAACCGTCCGGGCGAAATCATGATTGATGCACATTGCCGTACGAATGTGACGGGTATCTATGCAGCCGGAGATGTTTCTACGGTTCCTTATAAGCAAATTATTATCTCTATGGGCGAAGGGGCGAAAGCTGCGCTTTCTGCATTTGATGATAGAGTGAGAGGAATTATCTGATATATTCAGATATAAAAAGCACAGAAACAAAACATTAGCGAAAGGAGGAATGACTCCTCTAAAAAATACCCTCGTTACAGATTTGTAGCGAGGGCTATTTCATATTTAGAGAACATGACGTTCTCTTTGAATGGCAGTGAAAGGCCTGTTCATTTGATGTGGGCTAATGTTGGATGGGATTGTCGTTCCATCCGCTATTTTTACCTAAAGTACGCTGTTTCCAATATTTAACCTTGCTATTAGGAGTTCCGGAATAAACAGTTGGAACATTTACTTCTTTATCACTGTTGAGCTTAACAATATATTCTCCGTCTGTGATTGTGGTAAACGTAATCACATTATTCTTCTCAATTTTATATTTTACTTTGTTTTTATCATTGACTGACATAACCACAATATTATTAACTGGCCATGGGTTTTGAACTCTGCAGATATTTCCTTTCAGACTTTTTATTCCTATCTGGGTTACTTTGGTTTGTTCATCTCTTTCGGACGACACAATGAATGCTCCTCTTGCCAGTAAGGTGAAAGCTATTCGTGTTGTATCCCATGCTGCTGGTATTGCAGGAAATACTCTGATTTTGTCTTCATTGCTTTGGAGCATCATCTCATTCATTGCTGTACTATAATTGCTTATAGGCTCCATTCCACATTGGAAGAAATCATGCGAACGGATAGTGTAAATATGCCCCAACAAGTCGTGAACGGATTGGAGGTCATAAATATTATCCGGATATCCGGTGACATTGTGCATCAGTCCTTGTGGATACATTTGATGGATGTTCACTCCATTCGTTAGGTATTTAAGAGCTTCGTCTCCAAGTCCCATTCGTGCTGCAATTTCCGGGAGAGGGTAGTGTGCATTTGCACTCTCACGACATTTCAGTAAATTGGTTATAGCTTTTCCCATACGCGAATCTATATCATCAATGCCAATCAGACCTGTTGGAAAGGCACTTGAGCCGGCACTCGCCCACATCCAGGGAGAGTATCGTAACTCTGTATAGTATTCTTCCGCCGGAGCGATAACTTCTCCACATGATTCAAACGGCTCGTAAGAAATCTTCCATAAGTGATTCAATACGTGTTTCCATTGGGCAATTTTATCTTTGTCCGTCTTTAATAGAGTGGCTGCTTTGATACAATTTCTGAAAAGCTGTTCGATGCAATTCCTGTCACTAATCGTATTCTTTACATAGCTGATATCTGCTGACTCATATAAAGAAGAAAGAAAATAGAACTCTTTCTTTTCTGCATCCCATTGTAATTTCTCGAGATAGAAATTAGCAGCCTTTTTCATGAAAACGTATGCTTTGCTTTTCAGAAAGTCTTTGTCTCCGGTGAATGCATAGTAATCCCAAAAGAGAGAAGCTATTTGTGAAGCAGGAGTAAAGTTGTTTCTCATATCTTCACGGTCTTTCCCTGTCTGCTCTCCGGTGAAACAATGGGCTTCAGTGATAAGTAATGCATCATCTGATGCTCCATATTCTTTTGCGAGCGTTTCTCCCGATGGAATCATCTTGAAGTATGTGTCGAGATACGGAGCCATTAGTTGACAGTCATTCTGCGCACATAATCCCCAGTATTGCTGTTGTGTATTCCAATGATGAGGAGTTACCCAATTCATGACATCGCGATTCCAACGCCACAATCCTCCATTGAATGCAACAGGAAATTCTCCTTGCGAACCGGCAGCCATCAGGTATCTGCGCAAATAATAGATGTTTTCAAGATAATCGTCTCCTAATTTCATGAAAGCATTAGACCAGAAATTTTTGTACCAATTATCTTTATCTGCCTTTAATTGTTCAATGCCATCTGTTTCCGCTTCATCAAGTAATCTTCGGGCAGCTTCTACAGGAGCCTTATTCTCACGATCTGTCACTACACTAATCAGGACTGTGAACTTGTTTTTAACCGTTTTCTGTTCCATGCGATGTGAATTGATAATCACAGGCGAAGCCGGTTCTTTTATGATTCTGCACGCTACGGCGAAATGCAGTCCGTCGCCATTTTCTTCAATAATCATATCATTGCCGTTGAGCAATGACTGGGTTTTGCCTATGCCTATCTTTGGATCTTTGGGAAATCGTCCGGCATACCATCCGGAGAAAGAACGACTGCCGAGCCTTTCGAGTGAAACGGTTGCTTTCTGTTCAGCTCCTGTTAGCTCTTCATTGGGCAGGTTTTCACATTCCAGTATCCATACGTTTCGATCATGAGCCAGCCAGGTCTGGATAGTGGTTGTCGAATAAGGAGTGGCGGCTTTATAAGTCGTTTCACCTTTCTGTAATGATAATCGTCCCTCAAAGTTCTTCAAGTGTATCCAGCTAAAAACAGGAATACCGAAATCTATCTTTAGACGCGCTGCATGCTTTAGGACGGATAGGTCGTTTTCTTCCTTATCTGGTTTGCTCCATAAATCGTTTTTGTTTATCTGGAGTTCAATACCATTGTCGTTGTTCCAGATCATGCCTCCTATGTTCCCGTTTCCCATAGGAAATCCCTCGGCTTCTAATTGAGTCGGAGAAAAATAAACGATATCATGTTTTGACAGATAACTTTCATCAACTTTGAAAGGAGAGGAGGACATATTAAGATATTTGTAGTCTGCTCTATCTTGCGCATTGAGACAAGTGCTCATGAATATCAGGAAAAGTGAAATGAACGTTGTTCTCATGGTATTAATTTTTGGGGGGCTTTTAAGAAATATGTGCTAAGTTCATTTATTTAGTCATGATATGTATATCTGACGAAATCAAACAATCCGGAATTTTCCTGCTGTGTCGGTCGGTCTCCAATAAATTTAAGATTCTCTACACTGCAAAAAATATGGAATGCAATGTCTTTTCCAAATTTCAGTTGAAGTTCATGTTTGGGCTCGTTGTCTATTAACCAGGTGATGTAATAGTTCCCATCTTTTAATGTCAGATCAATTTCGAACAGATGCCATCCGGTCTTAATTACTACAGGAACAGAAGAAAAAGGATATGCCTGCGATGTCATATAAGCAATCATTTCGTCCGGAGCGGCATTTAATTCCCTGCGAACTGTGTCTTTGCCATATCCGACTTCAAAATCCAATTCATGTTGGTCGTCATGGTATATCCACGAACCTACGCTGCATTGATCTCCTATTCCCATTTGTGGGATATGAGTGCGCCAGGTATATCTTCCTGTTGTATAAATCCGTTCTACAGTGCGAACCTTTTTCCGGTCCACCGAATTAGCCCGGGTAAAAATCCGTAAGTAACCATTCTCTAATATGCATTGATTATCCGGGTTGTCATCCTGATGTCCATATTCCCATCCATCCAGATTATTGAAGTTCCATTCTTTGTTTGGCGGATTTTTAGTACTGATGTCATTGGTCTGTTGCTGTGCAAAACAAACGCTGCAAATGCATATGAGTGACAGAGTCAAATAGCAGTTTCTCATAATAATTGAATTTAAGTGTATTCGTTTTCTTTAAATTGCTTCGTTGCAAAAGTAGTCGAATACCCTATTCTGCTCATCAGATTTTAGTCATTTCAAATCATGAAACGTCCAAATCTGCACTGAAAATCCTAATCGCTCTGTCCCGGAAAGTATAATTTCTATATAAATGATAAACTAAAGTGCTGAATCTACTCTGATTGTTGTTGGGTAGAACCGTGTTGCGCTCTGAATTGAGAAGGAGTCATTCCTTTCATTTCTTTAAATAACGTACTGAAATATCGTTGATAAGTGAAGCCTACCTGCTCTGATATTTCAGTAATGCTCATGTCAGACTGAGTTAAAAGAATGATTGCTTTGTCGATTCTTCTACGATTGATATAATCGTTTGCTCCCATGCCGGTCAGTTCCTTGATCTTATTATATAAGGATGTCCGGCTCATTGCCATTTGAGCAGTCAGGAATTTCACATCCAAATCTGGTTGAGACAGATTCTGATCGATCATTTCATTCAATTTAATCATAAATTGTTCATCTGCATTGCTGAAAGTAGCCTCTTGCGGAGACAGAATGAATTGATTGCCCCTGTATCTAGACTTAATATATTCACGGTTTCTCATCTGATTCTGGATCACGCTGAGGAGCATTTCCATTTCAAATGGTTTGGGTAAATAGGCATCAGCTCCTAATTTGTATCCTAACATCTGGCTTTCAGAATCGGCTCTGGCGGTAAGCAGGATGACAGGGATATGGCTAATATTCAGATTCTCTTTAATTTCCTTGCATAGCTGATAGCCATTCATTTGTGGCATCATTACATCACTTACTATAATGTCCGGTTGCTGTTGCTTAATAACTTCCAGTGCTACCAGTCCATTTTCTGCCTGATAGATCTTCTTGAATTTATCCTTAAGGGCACTTTTTAAGAATTCCCTTAAGTCCTGTTTGTCTTCTACAATCAACAGCGAATATCCTTGTAGAGAGAAAGAACCGGATTCTATTTTCTCTTCTTCCTCCGGAGAACTTAAAAGTTCATTGAGGTAGGAATGTTGAGGACATGATACTTCCTGCTCTTGTAGATTAGCCGGTATTTCATAAAAGAATGTGGCCCCTCTGTCTTCATTATTGAAAGCCCCCATCCTGCCTCCATGCAGGTCAATCAACATTTTAGCATAAGATAAACCGATACCACTTCCTCCCTCATTATGTTTGCCTTGGTAGAAACGGGTAAAGAGCTTTTTTATATCTACGTTATCCAATCCGATTCCTTGGTCTTGTACGTGTACCTGTATACTTTCATTTGTACGGATTGTTTTTATGACGATACGAGTCTGATTGGGGCTATATTTCAAAGCATTCATAATCAGATTGGAAAGAACAACTCTACATTTGGTGTCATCATACGCGATATATTGTATGCTGTCGTCAAAGTCGTATGTAATTTCAATTTCTTTGGCCTTTGATGCAGTTTGAAATGTTTCTGCCACTTCCTGTATCCACTTGTGCAAAGGATGCGAAGAGATGTGTAGCACTTCCTGTCCTACCTCCATTTTGCGTGCATCAAGCACAATGTTGATAATATCTTTCATCTGATTGGCCTGCTTGAATGCACCCTGTAGATATTCTGGCAGCTCATCTTGCTTTACCTCTTTATTTAGAATTCGTTTCAGGGAAGCATAAATGAGTGTCAAAGGGGTACGTAGCTCATGACTGATATTGATTAAGAAGCGTATTTTCTCTTCATATATCTTCTTCTCATGTTCCCGCATCTCACGTTTCAGCCGATTCTCTTTTTTTCTTATCAAACTAAAGAAGACTACTCCTGCAACTAGAAATGCAAAGAAAATGCATAGTATAATAAACCAGGTAGATTTCCACCAAGGAGGTGAGACCATAATAGTTAAGATCTCTGTCGGCTGGCTCCATTCACCGTTGGGGGTATCACAGGATACGCTGATGGTATATTCCCCTGATGCTAAGGTACCCAATTCGAGTGTCTGGAGATAACTCTCGATCACCATTTTGTCTTTTCCTGTGATGACATACCGGAAAAGGTGTTTTCGGAAGGAGTTCTTTTCGTCAGCAATCACTTTGATGTTGAACGATGAATGATTCCAGGGAATCGAAATACAGTTATTATTAACCTGTTTCAGAGTTGATTTACTATTTAGTTTTACTTCAAGTAGCTTGAGAATAGGAGACAAATTGCTTTCGAAAATAATATCCGTATTAATGCGTACCAGTCCCATAGTGCCTCCCATATACAGATTGGGAGTACGAAGAGCAGGAATAGGGGTAAATATCAATTCGTTGGAAGGAACTCCATCGGATTCGTCCAGGATAACGAAACGCTTTTCGTTAATAATATACGCAAAGAACATATTTTGCGCTCCTATCCAGACTTTTCCTTTTTTATCATAGGCAAGGCTGGATACACTGTTGAACAAGTTGGTGTGTATCTTTTCTGTTTTTCCAGTCTGTTTATTGTAGAAGAGCAATCCGAAATTACTTCCTATCCAAAAGTTACCTTTATCATCTCGACAGGCCGATGTGAAATCATCTCCCTCTTTCATGCTGACCAATGAGGACAGTTCGTTGGTTTTGAAGTTTAGTTTAAACAGGTTGTTGGTTCCCATTAGATACAGATGGGTATCGTCGGAGTAAATAGCCTGCATAGCTATTTGGCGCTGAATGTCTATTTGGGGTGCATAGAGAATGGATGTTTGCCGGGTATGCTTGTTGTAGATATAGACTTTTGCTCCTAATATGTAAATGTTATCTTTTGTAGCATATAGGTTTACCAGGTCGCCGGATGAAAATTCTCTTTTCGAAATAGAGTCATTGATAATGGGAAAAGGTTGCATCTGTGCGGTTCTCTTATTAAAGGTATAGACCCCTTTATTGAAACATGATAATAAGAGCTCATTTTCAGAAAAATCTGTGATAGAGGTGACTTTCTCTCCGTATGTAGTAGGGTAATGATGAAATGTATTCGTTTTTTGGTCAAATGAGTTGATACCTCCTCCGTCTGTTCCAATCCAAAGCAATGTATCCTTATCTTCAAAGATGCTAACCACGATGCGCTCGCTAACTCCATTGGGATTGTTCAGTGGAACATCTTTATAGGTTTTGATGAATACTTTCTTAATAGCGAATAATCCTCCGTGTATGCTGCCTATCCATATATTGTCCATTTGATCTTTATAGAGCCGGTAGATAGAGTTGTTCGGTAAGGATTGCTCATCATCGGAAATATGTTTAAGATAAGAGAACTTCATAGTCTGGAGGTCAAGTATGTTGATGCCTCCTCCGTCAGTGGCTATCCAAAGTTGATTATCTTTTTCAAGAAAATCAAAAATGATGTCGTTGTTGAGCTCGGAATTCCTGGTGGATAAACTGAAAAGTCTTTTCCCCTCTTTCGAGTAGCAAGCCATTCCTTTGCCATAGAATGACACCCAAAGCCGGTTTTGAGAGTCAACAAATATGGTGTTTATTTCGCGCTCTTTTACAAATGGACATCGATACATTTTCTTTTTAGCTAGATCATACATCCAAAGCCCATCTTTCTTACTGCTGGTTATCAGTATATTGGGACTCCACTGAAAGATGCGGTTGATACATTTCAACTTGTCTCCGTCGATGTCGGGGAAGATCGTCGTAATACTTTTATCCGCCAGATTGTATTGGTATAAGGTTTCTTCTCCTCCAAACAGGAAATTGTCATCTATTTGAAGATAAGACCAAGCGGTAAATGGTTTTCCGTTATATTTCAATGGCTGAAATTGATTTTCTGCTTTATTGTAGATGGCAATTCCTTTATTGGTAGAAACGTATAAATCGCCGAAACGATCCTCTGTAATAAAACGAATGAAATTGTCGGGCAATGAGTTGGGCTGCTCCCGGTCATGAAAATAACTTTTCAGTTCAGATTGGTCATAACTATTTAACCCCCATTTGGTACCTATCCATATTACTCCTAAATGATCTCTGTAAATGCACTGCACTCTTGATTGTGACAATCCCTGTTCTAAAGAAATTTGTCTGAAGTAGTAGTCTTGTTGTTCAGCCTTTGTAGAAAGAACAAAGAATAATATCCAAATTAGGGAAGAATACCTCTTTAGTATGTGTGCTTTTGACATAGTTATGTTCTTTTGATATAGCAAATATAAAAGAAGTTATGAAACTGTACAATAGATTTCATCTTCTTTTGTCCACAAAGCTCATTAGATGGCTCGAAAGGGTATTCAGAATACTCCTTTTGAACAGTAGCGGACTAATTATGGATGTTATTTGATCTCTATTTCCATGCTTTGCACCTATATTTGCATAGTTGACACTAAATACGAAAAAGTATTAAACCTTAAAAAAAGACTATTTACTATGAATACATCCTAAAACTGTAGAATGAAGAGGCGGAGTAATGTTGGGAACATTTTGAATGCCTTGACTTATATCTAAAATTCCTAAAAATCTAATATCATTATATTCTAACTAAATGAAAAGTATATGGATAATCTAAGAAAAACGCTTGGCTGCTTGCTACTATTTCTTTTTGCAGCAGTTACATCTACTTATGCACAGGTTGCAAAGCAGTATTCGGGTACTGTTATGGATGCCGACAGCAATGAACCTATCATCGGTGTCAACGTAACCCTTAAAGATGCACAAACTGGTACCGTAACGGATATTTCCGGAAAGTTCTCGATTAGTGCTCCTGTTGGCTCTACACTATCATTCTCTTATATCGGATACGTGACTAAAGAGGTTAAACTGGGAACGAATACCAGTTTGAAGATTACAATGCAGGAAGATCAGAACCAATTGAGTGAGGTAGTGGTCATCGGCTATGGTGTAGTGAAAAAATCAGATATAACAGGTGCTGTGGCTTCTGTTTCTTCCAAACAATTTAAGGATCAGCCGGTAAAGCGGGTGGAAGATATTCTGCAAGGACGTACTGCAGGTGTGGCAGTGACGAGCGTAAATGGTTTACCTGGTGGCACAGTTAAAGTTCGTGTTCGTGGTACTACTTCTCTTAATACCAGCAATGACCCCTTGTATGTCATCGATGGCATTATGTCTGGTGGACTAGATGTAAATCCTGCTGACATTCAATCTATTGAAGTTCTGAAGGATGCTTCGGCAACAGCTATTTATGGTTCACGCGGTGCTAATGGTGTGGTCTTGGTAACTACTAAAAAAGGGGTAGAAGGTAAAGTGCAGATTTATGCAGATGTGGCTATAGGCGTATCGAACATCCTTAAAAAATATGACTTATTGAATGCTTATGAATATGCGACAGCATTAAAGGAATATAATGGTATTTCGTTTGCAGATGATGAGATGGAAGCCTATAAAAATGGTTCCAAAGGCATTGACTGGCAGAATTTGATGTTGCAGACCGGTATTAGTCAGGACTATAAATTAGGTATTTCGGGTGGAACGGCTAAAAATAAGTATCTTATTTCAGCCAATGTATTGAATATGACAGCCATGACCATCACGACCAAGTATCAACGTGCACAGTTGCGGATAAATTTGGATAATGAACTCACTAAGTGGTTGACACTTTCTACCAAAATTAATGCTTCACGTACTCACAGTCATAATGGGGGTATTGACATTATGAACTTCCTGAACTATTCTCCTACGATGGAAATGAAAGATCCGGTAACGGGCGTTTATAATATGGACCCTTATAATTCAGTAAATGGAAACCCTTATGGTGCACGTGTCGCAAATTATGGTGACTCATATGTGTATGCTTTGAATACTAATATGGATTTGACTTTCAAAATAATGAAAGGGTTGACATTGTCTGTACAGGGTGCTGCTAATTACTCTCATGTTCCGAGTTACTCTTTCACCTCGTCGTTAGCAAAACCCGGACAAATTAGTGGTATGGAAAATGCGAGCAGGATGAATCTATTCTGGCAGAATACCAATAATGTGACTTATAACACAAGTTTCGGCGATCATCATTTGACTGCAACAGCTGTGTTTGAAGCAAGTGGCGCCGAAGGTAGAAATTTAAAACTGACCGGTAGTGATTTAGCCAATGAGTTTGTTGGTTATTGGAATGCAAAAAATGCAAAGACACGCGATGGAGAGAATGGCTATTCCGCAGAAGCTATTGTGTCGGGACTTGGTCGAATTATGTACAATTACAAAGGGAAGTATATGCTGACAGGTACTTTCCGTGCCGATGGTTCATCTAAGTTTCAGAAGAAGAATAAATGGGGATATTTTCCGTCAGCAGCTGTTGCTTGGGATGTTGCTAAAGAAAACTTTATGAGCAAACAAAACATTGTCCAGCAATTGAAACTAAGAGCCAGTTTTGGTGTTGTTGGTAATCAAAGTATCGGTGCTTACACAACATTGGGTATGTTGGCTCCTACAAATTATGACGGTTATGGTAGCGATGCAATCCATACCGGTTATTGGACTGGAAATCTTGCCACACCAGATGTAACTTGGGAAAGCACCTATCAGTATAACATAGGTTTGGATGCCAGTGTTTTAGACGGTCGCTTGAGTTTTACAGCCGAATGGTTCCGGAAGGATACTAAGGACTTGTTACTTCGCAAACCTGCTCCTCAATATAACGGAGGTGGCTCTTTCTGGGTCAACCAAGGTGAAGTTAGAAACTCTGGTGTTGAATTCACCATCACAGCTACTCCTTTGACAGACAAAGATATATTTGGTTGGGAAACATCGCTGAATGCATCTTATTTAAAGAATAAGATAATCGATCTGGCAGGTAGTGATTTTATCGTTGGGGAGAATTATACAAGTATTGGCGGTGGTCCCATTCAAATTAAAAAAGTAGGGTATCCGATTGGTTCTTTCTATCTTTATGAATGGGCAAACTTTAATGACCAGGGCGCCAACTTGTATAAACATCAATCTAATGGAAGTTTGACTACCAATCCGGGTGCTGACGATCTGGTTACTAAAGGGCAGGCCGAGCCTAATTGGACTTTCGGATGGAATAATACATTTACTTGGAAAAACTGGACGCTCAATCTCTTCATCAATGCTGCATTAGGACAAGATAGACTGAATGTAAGCCGCTATGCGATGGGATCTATGACAGGTGTATATCGTTTCATCTCTTTATCTGATGCTTATTACAAAAGTTGGGATAAAGTAGCCAATAAAGCAGATGCTGTGTATGCAAGTCATAAAAATTCAGATAATAGAAACTATCCTGATTCTGATTTCTGGCTTGAAGATGCATCATTTGTGAAACTGAAAAATATAAGCCTTACGTATAATATTCCTAAGAAGATAACGAAAGTAGCCGATATTCAATTGTCGGTCAGTGCTCAAAACCTGTTTACATTAACGAAATACACAGGTATGGACCCAGAAGTGTACAGTGAATCCGATTACGGCTTTAATGGCGTAGATATGGGCTCTTATCCTGTTCCAAGAACTTTCACTTTTGGTATGAAACTTAACTTTTAATCTTTTAACTATACATGGATATGAAAACAATATATAGAATATTCAAATCTGTCGGACTAGCATTGATAGCACTTTGGATGGTGTCTTGCCAGGATTTACTGACAGAAGATCCTAAAGGGCAGTTGGCGGTAACTAATTTCTTCAATTCAAAAGGTGATCTGGACTTGGCTCTGAATGGAATGTATTCCAAAGTTGCGAGTGATATGTATGCAAATATCTGGGCAGGTTTCGAATCAGTGATGGGTGATGATATTTCTACACACCCTGCAGCTAATAAACAGGGGTTGCGTGAGGTAGATACTTATAATGTTTCGGACAATAACACTTGGGTGACTGAATTGTGGGGAGCTCGTTGGAGATTGGTAAAAGCTGCTAATTTCATTATAGATAATGCCGGACGAACTCCGGAGGTGAGTCAGGAAGAGAAAGATGCGGCCATTGGACAAGCTTATTATTGGCGCGCCTATTCTTATTTTTACTTTGTAATGGCTTGGGGAGAGGTACCTATGGTTGTGAAAGATGAAATCAATTACAACATGCCATTGGCAACTGTTCCTGAAATTTATGAACTGATTGTGTCTGACCTGAAAAAGGCAGAAACAATGGTCCCTGCCAATTATACTAAAGATCCCTACGCAAGAAATGGGGTAAACATTGCTGTTAGTCAAGGAGCTGTAAAAGCAACATTGGCTTATGTGTATATGGCAATGGCGGGATGGCCGTTGAACAAAGGAACAGAATATTATCAACTGGCCGCTGCAAAGGCAAAAGAAGTAATCGATGCTGCGAAGAAAGGTACTTACTACTACAAGCTATTACCTGATTACAAGCAAGTATATTCGATGGAGTATAATAAGAATAATCCAGAAGTGTTACTTGGGGTTTACTATAATTTAGGAATAGATGCACTTACCAATGCTCCTTTAGCCGATTTCCTGGCAGACTATGCTTATGGTGGCGGTGGTTGGGGAGATACGAACGGAGAAATTAAATTCTGGTATGATTTCCCGGAAGGCTCGCGCAAAGATGCATCTTATTTCCCGAAAATTATATTGAAGAATGAGACGAAGTTGCGTGATTGGTGGGAAGACCCCAATCCGGAAGCACCACGTGTGGTTGTTGCTCCCTGTTTCATGAAGAAAGTAGAAACGACTACTGGAGAAGAATTCGACTATACGAATCCGAAAATTTCGATGAATCAGAATGGAGAAAAGACGCATCAGATTATTCGCTTGGCAGAAGTATATTGCTGGTACGCCGAAGCTGTAGGTCGTTCAAAAACAGGTAGTATCACGGAAGCTGTCAACTTATTGAATGAGGTACGTAATCGTGCCAATGGATCTGTTGTTGCAGACCGGGATATCTATAAGACAACCATGTCGTATGATGATCTGGCAGAAGCTGCCTATAATGAACATGGCTGGGAAATAGCCGGATATTATTGGGGAAATATTGCCACCAGAGCAAGGGATATGTTTCGCATGAATCGTATTAAAGATCATTTTGAATACAGAAAATTAAATCCGGAGATTGAAGTGGCTCCTGGAGTCTTTAGGAAAGAAGCTGTTTCCGTATCTGGCACGTGGAATGACAGTAAGATGTATCTTCCCCGTCCTTTTGTAGACTCGTCTATTAATCCGAATTTGAAGAACTGAGTGAAACAATAAAAACAATTATTATGAAACTAAGATATTTATATTTAGCAATAGGTGTATTATGTAATGCCTCTTTAGTATCATGCGGCGATAGCTTCAAAGAGAAAACAGAGATTGTTGCATGCGGAATCTCCACAAATGCTTTAACATTCGGAGTCTCCTCTACTGAAGTTCAGACTGTAGATATTACGTCAGAAGCAGCTTGGGAAGTAGCAGTGGATCAGGCAGGTGGTAATTGGCTTACTGTTTCTCCTTTGGCAGGAACTGGTAATGGTACGCTAACAATTTCTGCTGATAAGAATAGCGGTCCAAAACGCAGTGCAACCTTGACCATAGCAGCGAAAGGTGCTGAACTTCGAACCATTACAATTATTCAGGATGGCTATAAAGGAACCATTTATAATTACGGTGACTTTACTGGATTGCAAAAAACAGGACTTGTGGCAGGGATCAATCCGATCACTATCGTAGACAATGACGAATGTGAAGATGGAAAAGCGTTAAGAATCTATACACGGCCAGGTAAAGAGTATGAAGGTACTAATGGAGATCGTTTCAAAGTGCAAACAACAACACAATTCGGATCAGGTCGTTATGAATGGAGGATATATGTTCCTAAATTCGGAATGAATGACCGAGCTAGTATTGGAGCATTCTTATATTTTGACGATGGGCATGAGTTGGATTTTGAAATTTGTTCCGGTACGGCTGCAGACCGTGCAGCACATAGTGCCGGACCAGATGATATGCTGTGTCTTGTGACTAGTCAGGCTAATCCTTTTTTCTCTGAGTTCACGCCTATCAAGGCTGAAGCTTGGCATACGTTTGTTTTGGATTTGAAGTTAGAGAATAAGAAATATCTGGCGGAGTGGTCGGTTGATGGTAAAGTTTTAAAGAGGGCACAATTAGATTATGGTGAAGAAGCTTATTTCCGTGCTATATCTAGTGTCGAGAATCTTTATGGTATGGGCGATCATGCGGCAACTCAAGAAAATTATGCCTTATTTGATTATCTTGAATATGTTCCTTATGATTATTCAATGAAGCCGATTGTTGAAGGTCAGCTTCCTCCCGAACCAGAGGGAACAACAGTGAAGTGGGACTTTGAGGAAGCAGGTTTTGTACCTGTTGGATGGACTAATAATGGAGGAACGATTGCAGATGGAAGTTTGAATCTATCTAACGGGAATAACTTCGTTTATGGTCCGGAGATAGGAGCAGGAAAATATACATGGGAAATAGATGTTCCTTTGGTAGGGGTAGGTGAAAAATGGTTGGCAGGTGGTAATATCGCTGCAACTAACGCTGAAGAAAGATCATTCTCTATGTTTGTTTTCGCAGGTACTGAAAATGATCGTGCGGCTTGTACTATTCCTCCTGTTCCAGGTCAAATGCTGGTACGTTGTTATACAGAGTCTATGGGAGTTTACGGTGTACCTATTGATCCGGGTAAACATACTCTGACTATTGACCTTAGACTTAATGCAGATGGTGCATATTGGGCGGCATGGATTATAGACGGTGAAGTGGCGAAAACATTCACTACCTGGTATACTCCGGCACAGTTCAAATTTGGATTCTCAATAATGACCTTTGCTGACGGCGGTGGCTGGCAAGGAGATAAGCCTACTGCAAAAACGTATACAGCTAAGTATGACTATATAGAATATAAGAAGTATAACTATGATGAAGAATAACAGTTTACTTTACATTCAATGAGGTATTTAAGTATAATTGGAACAGCTATATGCTGTGTAATGTTGGTAATGACGAGTGTTTCCTGCAAGCAGGAAGCACTCGCTTCCACCACTTTGGAGAAAAAAGTATTTCCTTGGTATGTCTATATAGATGGAAGCTCTTTTAAGGATATAGAACCAGTGAAAGAGATAATTAGTTCCATTAGCGTTTTCGGGAATCCTCCGAAATCATTTATCGATGAGTGTCATCAGAATCATATTGAAGTATATCAGGCTGTAGGTGGAAATGAAGAAACGATTGATACGCCACAGAAAAGAAAGGCACTTGTTGAGAAGTATGTAAGCGATTGCAATGCAAATGGATATGATGGAATAGATCTTGATCTCGAACATTTGCGTCCTGATATTCAGGATGCATATACCGAATTCCTGAAACTTGCTTCAAAAGAACTTCATGCTGTTGGAAAGAAATTAAGCCATTGCGTGAGTTTTTATCCGGCTTTGTATCAGGATAACGAAACTAAGATGTTTCACGATCCGGTAGTCTTGAATGCTACCTGTGATTTAGTGAGAGTGATGTGCTACGATATGTATTTTGCACCGGGAATAAATAAGCCCGAGCTCAAGCACAGAGATGATTGTATGGGCATTGGACCTACGTCCAACTATCCATGGACTAAAGAAGCGATGCTTTTCTGGATGAAACACATTCCGAGTGATAAATTAGTGATGGCACTGCCTGCTTATGCAAATGATTATGCTGTAACTGGTGACATTAAAGGAAGGCAGGTTTATCAATCTGTGCCTGACAGTATAAATGGAATTTTGCCTTCTTCTACTTGGTTATGTTACGAAAAGGTAAACATGTATCTGTATGATGGTACCGATGGTAATCGGCATATGTTTTATGCAAGTGATGCCAGAAGTACAGAAGCACTACTTGAACTAGCCGATGAACTGGGAATCTCTCAAATCGGTTTTTGGCACTTTAATAGCGTAGACCCGCAAATGTGGGATACTACCGCAAAGTGGAAAAAGAAATAATAAGATAATAAATCGACCTTGTAAATAATATAGCTTTGTTCTCATCCCCCCATTTAGAGAAAAGCTATTCTTGGCAATAAGAGGCCGCAAAGGTATGAATTCATATCTTTGTGGCTTTTTATTTTTTTCTTACCTTTGAGGGCTTAACATTAACCCCCAAAAATGAAAACATGAAAAAGATCTTTTTACTAATTTCCGTAATCCTATTTATTTTCCCGGTACAGGCCCAGCATACATTGAGACTGATGACTTATAATATTAAAAATGCGAACGGCATGGATGATATTTGTAATTTTCAACGGGTAGCCAATGTGATAAATAATGCTTCTCCTGATGTTGTGGCTATACAAGAGGTAGACAGTATGACCCGTCGGAGCGGACAGAAATATGTGCTGGGTGAGATAGCTGAACGTACACAGATGCATGCTTGTTTTGCACCTGCCATAAAGTTTGATGGAGGTAAATATGGAATCGGACTGCTGACAAAGCAAGTTCCGCTATGTTTACAAGCTATCCCTTTACCTGGTAGAGAAGAGGCCCGCACCTTGATTCTGGCAGAATTTGAGGATTATATTTATTGTTGTACTCATCTGTCATTAACGGAAGAAGATCGCATGAAGTCCCTGGAAATAGTGAAGTCATTTACTGTTTCCTATAAAAAGCCTCTTTTTCTGGCTGGGGACATGAATGCTGAACCGGAATCCGACTTTATAAAGGAGTTACAGAAAGACTTCCAGATACTCTCCAATCCTAAACAATCTACTTATCCGGCTCCTGAACCCAAGGAGACTATAGATTATATTACTGCATTGAAGTCAAATGCTAATGGCTTCGCTCTTATATCCTCTCAAGTGTTGGATGAACCGATGGCCTCCGATCATCGCCCTATTCTTGTAGAACTGCGTACCGCTGAAAAGGCAGATAAAATATTCCGTACTAAACCTTATTTACAGAATCCCATAGGTAATGGTATGACAGTTATGTGGGAAACTACCGTTCCGGCATACTGTTGGGTGGAATATGGAACAGACACTACTCAACTGAAACGCGCTCGTACAATTGTTGACGGGCAGGTAGTCTGCAATAATAAACTACATAAAATACGTATCAACGATCTGATACCGGGACAGAAATATTATTATCGCGTATGTTCGCAAGAAATATTGCTTTATCAAGCATATAAGAAAGTATTCGGAAATACTGCCCAGTCAGATTTCTCTGAATTTACGCTTCCGGAAACGGATACAGATTCTTTCACTGCCATTGTTTTCAATGATTTGCATCAGCATACAAAAACTTTTCGTGCTTTATGCAAACAGATACAGAATATCAACTATGACTTTGTAGTTTTCAATGGTGATTGTGTAGACGATCCTGTCGACCACGAACAGGCAACGACTTTTATTAGTGAACTTACCGAAGGTGTACGCAGTGATCGCATTCCAACTTTTTTTATGCGTGGCAATCATGAGATTCGCAATGCTTATTCTATCGGTCTGCGCGACCATTATGACTATGTAGGGGATAAGACCTATGGTTCTTTTAATTGGGGCGATACCCGTATTGTCATGCTTGATTGTGGAGAGGATAAGCTAGACTCTCACTGGGTGTATTACGATTTGAATGATTTCACACAGTTACGTAATGAACAAGTCGATTTTCTGAAAGAGGAGTTATCTGCCAAAGACTTCAAGAAAGCGAAGAAACGTGTTCTTATTCATCATATTCCGCTTTATGGTAATGATGGAAAGAATCTCTGTGCAGATCTATGGACTAAATTATTGGAAAAAGCACCTTTCAATGTGAGCCTGAATGCTCATACTCATACGTATGCCTATCATCCGAAAGGTGAGTTGGGAAACAATTACCCGGTCATTATTGGTGGAGGATATAAGATGGATAGCGCTACGGTGATGATTCTGGAAAAGAAGAAAGATGAATTGAGGATTAAGGTGTTGAATGTGAAAGGAGAGGTTTTGTTGGATATTACAGTTTAGGTAGTTTTGAGTGAGAAAATAGAAATAGGATAAAAGCCACAGAGGAAATTTTAAACGTTTCTCTGTGGCTTTTTTGTGTATTATATTTTTCTTAATTACCTCCGGAAAGGATAATAAAGAACAATCCCAAGATGAACAACACAAACATTATACCTAATAGCCTGTTTGTCTCTTTGGAGCTTCCTGTAAACTCTTTCCAGATAAATACTCCCCATAGTGCAGCAATCATCGGTGCTCCCTGTCCTAAGGCATATGAGATAGCTGCTCCTGCTTTTCCTGCTGCAATGTAGCTTAATGCGGTTCCAAGTCCCCAGATACATCCGCCAAGAATGCCTACCATATGTGTATTGATCTTTCCTGCAAAATATTCTTTGTAACTTACAGGTAAACCCACGAATGGACGTTTCATTACAAAAGTATTGAATATAAAGTTACTAAGGAAAATACCAATAGCAAAGATGAAGAAAGCTGTATAAGGAGTTGCCATTCCGATTGTTGGTGATTCAAAATTATCAAGATCCATAGTAGCAGCCACGAAGCGATAGAAGAAAGACATTAGTACGCCGGCAATAGTGGCAAGGATGATTCCTTTCTTGTTGCTGTTGGTGCCTGCTTTCTGATTTTTTCCGGCTGCTATACCATTGCAAATGATTGCGATAACAATCAGAATCACTCCTATGAATAACCAGAGCGGATCTCCTTTGGGAGAACTGAAGTAATTGATAAATACTCCTAATACTAATGCCAACCCCACTCCTAAAGGAAAAGCAACTGCCATTCCGGCTATGGATACGGATGCTGAAAGTAATATATTCGAAGCATTAAAAATGATACCTCCAATTAGTGCGCTAATGATGTATTGGGATTCTACCTGTTGTATGTCTTCTATAAAACTTCTTCCAGAGTCTCCAAAACTTCCTAATGTAAATACCAAGAGAAAGGCAAACAATAGAATACCAATGGTATAATCCCAATAATAAAGTTCGTAACGCCAGTTCTTACTGGCCAGTTTCTGAGTATTTCCCCAGGACCCCCAGCATATCATGGTTATAAAACAAAAGACGACAGCTAATGTGTAACTATTGACTATATACATAACAATCTCTTTTTTTAAGGTTTGACATTTGCTTTACCTGTAACCTGATACACAAGCGCGTCTGTTATAGCTTGAATATCGTTCTTCTCCCGTATGGTCAGGTATTGATGTTTGCCTTCTTTTGAAGGAGCAAAAAGACTTTGTCCGATACTGTCTATACTTATGATGCCTTTCTCTGATAATCCAAAAAGGTTTCTTTCCGGCTCTATAGCCTGCAGTACGGAAGTCAGGTCCCATGTCTCCCTGTCGTAAGGCATTTGCTGGTAGATCTTGTATGATACACAGAGAGGATGCTTGTAACTATTGGGAAAATCATTCAGAATACTTTGGTGTGGATATACTATACTGGTTCCTACTTCCCAACCACTGGTAACGATAGGTGTCGGCCATTCTTCAAAGGTTGTTTGTGCTGCCTTTAAGTCTTGCATGACGTTCCATTCGGGTGAGTCGGCTCCATTGCCAAAACGGCCTCCCATGACAGATAGTAATTTAACTTTCTGGGCAACAAGTGACCGTCCGTCCAATTCGCTATATTCGTCAGCTGTGGAAGAGAGCAAACGTGCCAGGTTTGTTTCCGGGCCTACAGCAATAAATACTACGGAGTTATCTTTTTGCGTAGCCAGTATTTTACGTAGTAACTTATAGCCTTCCGGCAGATTGTCCTTTATACTTCTTTGAGGTTGCAATATCCTGTTACCATCAATGATAGTATCCAGAGTCTGCCGGAGATAATTACCATCTTCCGGGTTTACTCCATTGTATGCATATCCTAATGGAATCTCATTTCTGTCATTGAAACGACAATAGCCATCTATATATTCTATTGCATGAGGATTAGATTTGCAGATGGTGATACCTAATAAGTCTATTTTTCCTGCCTTTTCATAATTGAAAAGCATTTGCATGGCCAATACATCATCGATATCATTGCCGGCATCTGTATCAAAGATGACAGGGATGCGATCAGGTACTCCTTCCTGCCTTGTGCAAGAGCACAAGGTAAGAAGTATGAGAATAGCAAGAACCGTACATCTCTCTAATTTCTTTAAAAAGAAATCTTTAAATAAATAATGATTCATATACTTAAGATTTTTGATTATTTTATATCCATAACACATCTGACCGGATAAGCTTTCCTGTTGGATGTATATTCATCTATTCCCATATTGCCGTTAGCATCTATCCAGATTGTCTGCCTATCCCAGTTTTGAGGTGAATTGGGACGTGAAATACTGGTTATATTTACTGGCCACCATGTTTCTTGATAACCTGTCTCATTATGACGATATCCTGATTGTGGCAAGAAGATACCTCCTCTCATGTCCTCTTTAGTTGCAATGATACCTTCACTTCTGGGGATTCCTACGATGGCGCCAGGAATTGCGAAGTGACTATTCTGCGGCTCTTTCCATGTGAATTTAGGATCAGCAGTAGTACCTATTAATTCCGTAATTTCCGTAATGGTTGGTATTCTCCATCCTGCCGGACAAGGATTGTTTTCATCTCTCCAGGTATCATATCCTGAATCGTAGTATCCTGTTTCGAATCCGGGAGGGCAACTCTTGTCTACATTGGGACTGCTATTCGGATAGCCTATTCGGGAATCATATTGATATAGTAATCCACGAGTATCCGGACTGGCAGTAAATGTGTTAGGTTCACTAACATCGCAATTGGCCCAGATAAGCCCGTTAATGATAGTGCCTTCACCCTGGCTGACTTTCAAAGTAGCTTTTAGTTCACCGGAAGTAATGGTAATGATAGCCGTTCGTGCCTGTTCATTTCCCAAATCTGCAACATGGATGGTAAAACTTCCGACTCCAGTACCTGTTTCATTACTTAGTGTACACCAGGAACTTGCCTCATCATTGACACTTGCACTCCATTGAGCTCTGCATGTGACCGTAACCGTGTAATTTTTGGCTTGCTCTAATGCAGCTATTCCTTCAGGATCAATACCCAGCGAAGGCTTTGCCAATTGGGTGATTTTGACCTCTTTGGTCTCATTACCGGCGGTTATAACAAGTGTCGCATGGCGGTCGTCCAGAACATTTTTATAGGCTTCTACCATTAGAGTGTAGACTCCATTTCCGTTCAGTACAGTTGGTAACAGAAAAATCCAGCCCGATTCATTGGTTGAATCATAAATGATGCTTGCTTTAGAAGCAACATTACAGGATATAGGTATATTGATATTCCCTCCAGTGTATTCCACTTGGATATGCTGACTTTCTATTGTCAGATTGGAGGAATCATCATCTTGACACCCGATTAATAGTGTCAATAGTAATATCTTTATAATAAACGTACTTTTTCTCATGACATTGATTTAATGAGTTTAAAACTGTATTTTGTATACAATGCAAGGCTCCATTGTGAGTTGATTCATCGGTTCTACATCTCCTTCTGAGTTCCAGTTACCGTCTATATCATAATGTCCTTTCTCTATCTTTTTAATCTGTATGTCTCTGAATACCATTTGGTCATTTTTAGTGGAAGCAACAGTCAGGCAATTATTATGTTCTACGGCAAAAGCCACTCCTCTGGAGTTGGTTGTCCATTTTATGCTTACGTGGGTGGTATTCTGATTCTCGGTAGTCTGTTCTTGCCCATCATCATATTTCAGGTTGAAACCAATGATGTCTTTGGCATCTGCTGAAGCGAGGTCTACCCAAGCCCCTTTGAATATTTTATAGGCGTCCACTATCCGTTGAGTGTGTGCCTTAGGAGTGAAATCGGGATTGTATACACCTCTGAGAGTCCAGTCTGCCAAATCAGGATGGGGAGTTGTAATGACTTCGAATATTTCATAGCCACATCCCAGACTAAGAGCTTTGAGAGTGAGAAGGTCATTGTTGGTATACTCGCCTCCATTTTCCGCAATATGGGCGAAGTTACCATCGATTTTTCTCAATCTCCGTAATTTACCGTCTATGGCCAGCATTGTGTTCTCATACGGATCCAGACCTACATAATCAATTCCTGTTGTAGCAGCAATTTCAGCGCTTTTTTCCATATAATCGGAATAAGTTGTGGTCTGGTTCACTCGGGTATAGCAATCGTATGGGGAGTTTTTAACGACTTGCCCTAATCTGTCCAGCATAGAAATTAAATCCGGCCATAGTTGTTCGGGGGTGTAACCATGTTCCTGATTATGTCTTGTTGCTAACATATCGGGCTCATTTTCCACCTGAATACCTATTACTGTGTGTTTTTGTCCATGGTTATTGTCGTAGTGGTAAATAGCCTCCATCATCTGCTTTAGAGCTTTTGCTTCGCGTTCCACTAGTGCCGAGGTGTTGGGTTTCAGATAATATTGTTTTCCTAACCATCCTTCATAAGCGGCACTAGGTTTAAGTTCGGGATAAGTGGAAGTGTCTTTTATCACATAGTCAGGGATATACCCTTCTACAGAATAACCGCACATATAACTGCCAAACCACAAGATTTCCAGTTTCATTTGGTATTTGTCACATAATTCGATGTACTTTTCTACCAATGAACTTGTGTATACATCTTTTTCAGATTCGATATCTCTCCATGCAACAGGTACTTGGACAACAAGTATGTTCATATTGGCAGCCAGTTCGAAATAAGGGGCTAGCTCATCCGGTGTTTTCTTATCCAACTGGAGAAAAAAATCGGTACGTAATTGAGCTCCCAGCATCAGGAAAGGTTTCCCATTTACCATCAGATGCTTGGTTGTAATTGTAGAATTTGGATCTAACTCATTTGCGTTGCTACAAGCGAAGAGAGTTGATAGAAGACAATATATTAATAATTGAAGTTTTCGCATAATTCCTTTTTTTAGTTTGTTTACAGTTTCACTAAGTCAAAGCAACTTGGTTTATTGAGCTCCCTGGCCTGCTTGTAGCGGCCAGCCCGGATTCTGATAAAGAGGCGAAGCATTGGTATTGCCTGCTCCTGTTATCAGGAAATGTTGGATAGCTATTGGGTCAAGATAGTGAGCCATATTCCAGCGATAACCATTGTATACACGGTTGTTGGCTATGATATGAAATGGCGCCAGATATTTGCTGAAAGATTCTGGTGAAACGTTCTTATTCTGTTGCAGACCATCTTGGTTGGCTGTTAAAAAGTCTGGATTATTTGCCATTTTTTCCCATAGATTCATTCCTAGTATGTGATAAGGCGTGTTTATCATCTGGTCCATCGACCGCCAGCGTCTGATGTCTGCCGGACGGAAACCTTCTGCCATCAATTCGCAACGACGTTCACGGCGGATATTGAATAAGACAGGGTCGACTAATTTACCGGCGGAATAGGCTCCCCAGTCCGTTTGAGCTTCTACGGTCATATTGGTATTGGCAATGGTAATATTGTAGTCATCTACTTTGGACCGTTCCCGGATTGCCTTCCAGTATTTCTGTGCGTCACCATCGAGTGCTCCCGATTTTTCGTAGCATGCTTCCATATAGTTCAGATAAGCCTCTACAGCTCTGAATATGATGCATCCTACAATACTTCTATCGCGTACGGAATAGCTACCGTCAAAGTTTAATCCTTTACGTATGGTTAGCCCAGTGGTATATTTCATCGATGATGTGGAATTTACAATATTCGGGTAGGGTTCGATTTCATAAGATTCCGGTCCTGCTGCTGAGTGCAGGTTCCTGTTTCCCGGTTTTTTGAAAAAGATTTCAGCACGCGAGTCTCTACCCTGGGTAATGGTTGAGAGATCTGCGTCCCCATTGTAGCTACTTCCTGTTGCATAAATAGGTTTTCCATTATTCATGATAAATGCATCGAGCATACTTTTTGTCATTCCCCAACCCTGATTGGCTGCTGCTGCAAATTCAACAACAGAATTGACCACTCCCGCAGCTTGGCTATATTGTTTCCAAAGTAGTACTTCCGGATACGTATTCATGTCTGATGCGCCAAACATATCGAAATATGGATTTGAAGCTTCGTTCGCATTGTTTTGAAAGATACCGGTATTATCAGTCAGTCCGTATTTGTCTGCTACAATTTTGGCTTCATTCATAGCTTCGATGAGAAAATATTCTATCTCCTGGTCAATGCTACCTGCGGGATATTGGTAATCACTGTTATAACTTTTATCTTTCCCTGGCCATCCCGGTCCATTAGGGACAAAAGCTGTTCCTTTAAAGTATTTCAGCCATGTTCCTTCGTATAAGGCAACTCTTGATTTGAAGAGATGTACACAATCTTGCCCTAACCTGTTCGTACCTCCTACAGGAGGAGTGCTTTGCATATATTCAAGAGCCTTATCGAGATCAGAAAGTATAAAACGGGCTACTTCATTACGAGGCATACGTTTACTTTCGGCTGTCAGTGCTTCCAAATCATCAGCTAAGGTTTTGGTGATGATTGGAAAATCTCCCAATGCTTTTAATTTAGAAAAATACTGCCATGCCCTGAAGAAATAAACTTCTCCAATGTAATGACGAATGTTTGGGGCAACTCCTGTGATACTTCCTTTTTCGTAAAGGGGGAGTACAAAATCGAGAAAGTAGTTGCACCGGTAAATAGCGGCAAATTCGTATGAACCTCCGGTCTGGGATACTCTCCAGTAGCCGGGCGCAAAGATGTCACTAGGATTTACATAAGCCATGTTGTCTGTATTATTGTCATCCAACCATCTTCCCCAGCTTCCGGTTTCATGTACCGGTAGAGTGTTGTATAAGTCGGTTGCATAGGCTGCCAGATTTTCTTCTGTCGACAAATACTGTTCAGGAGAAAGTTGGGATAGCGGTTCCTGATCCAGGAAACTGTTGCATCCGGTAAGTAATGCCAAGGATATGCAGGCTATAAATATTTTATTTTTCATAATTCCAAGATTTAAAATGTTATGCTCAATCCCATAGAATAAGTTTTACTTAATGGATATACATTACCTTCACCATTTTCGCCTATCGTTTCAGGATCAAACAGATCTTTCATTTTGGTGAAAGTTAATAGATTCTCTCCGGAGACAAATAAACGGAAGTTCGATATACCCAATAAATTAGTGATTCTGGAAGGTAGCGTATATCCTATCTGTAAATTTTTTACGCGCATATAGGCAGCGTTTTGGAGATATTTAGTCTGTGTCTGGTAGTTTTTGCCATTATCCAGATAGGGGCGGGGATAGTAGCTGTTTTTATTTAGTCCGAGCGGATGATCCGGGTCGTCACGATAATAATCCAGATGTTGTTTTAATACCATTGTTCCCCATTTACTACCTCCAATTGAACCGAAGAAGTATTTACTTCGTTGGAAGTAATCACGTTTGCCTACTCCCTGAAGGAATAGTCTGAAATCTACACCTTTCCATTCAGCAGTCAGGTCGATACCATAATTGAAACGTGGCGTTGTGTTTCCTATGACGACAAGGTCACCATGATCATCTATAGTATATGCCCCACTGTCTATACGACCGTCATTATTTACATCCTTGAACATGATATCTCCGGCTTGCCAGTCTGATCCCAAGCTGTTTTGACCTCCATTGGGGAGTGAAGCGATATGTTCCAGCATCTGATCATCTGATTGAGCAATACCTATGGACTGATAACCCCATATTTCACCCCATTTCATACCTGAATAGTATTTACTTAGTGTTCCTGAGGGGTTGGAGTAACGGGTTATTTGGGCTTGTGCATCAGATAAGACGAAACGAATTCCATAATTCAGACTGTTGAAGGCTCTGTCTCTCCAGGCTAATTCCAGTTCGAAACCTTTAGTCTGTAAATCTGTATTGTTCGTATTGGGTACACTTGTGCCGAGAATAACAGGAAGTTCATCTGCAGGACCTATCATGTTTAACGTTTTGCGGATGAAGTAATCGAACGAACCTGTCAACCTGTTGTTAAGTAGGCTAAAATCAAGACCGATATTCCATGAACGTATTTCTTCCCAGGTAAGTCCTTTGCTAATCAGAGAAGGAGGCCAGGCTATATTGGGTTTTTGCCCGTTGATTAGCCAACTTCCAGAAACGTTGGAAAATCCCATTGCCTGATAAGTAGGATAGTATAAATTGGTGTTCTGATTGCCCAATGAACCGTAAGATGCCCGGAATTTGAGAGTATTGACATAAGGTGTCAACGGTTGAAAGAATGTTTCTTTAGCTATGTTATACCCTATTGAAAATGAAGGAAATAGTCCCCAACGATTGTTGGAACGGAAGCGGGAAGAACCGTCGTATCTTACATTGGCTTCCAGCAAATATTTCTCCATGTAATTATAGTTGAGGCGTCCGAAGAAGCCGGCAGTTCTCCATCGATTATAGTCACCTGCCACTTGAGGAGGGACAGGTTCTCCGTTAAATAAACCGGACGATGTATTGATGGTTGGTATATCTGGTACGATGAGTCCCTCTTTTTGAGCATAAACAGTTCTTGTATTGTACTGTTCAGCTTGGAATCCACCCATTACTTTAAAATAATGGTGGTCTGCAACTATCTTTTCAAAGTCTGTGTAAACGTTGATATTCAGATATTCATTTCTTCCCACATCTTCGGCAACTCCTGAATGCTCATCCCACACGCTACCAGGTGTGATGCCATCCACACAAGTTTGAGCAATACTTTTGGTTTCAATATGGTTAAAATAGGAGCGATAGCGATAATTAACATCTCCTACAATACGCCATCCTTTGATAGGTTCGAAGACTGCATTAAACTGATGCACCATTGTTGTGTTTGACACTTTCATCTGTCCTCCATCGCGGAAACGTAATACGGTGTCGTTAAATAAGTTACCATTGGGGTCGTATAACGGTCCGACAGGCCATAAGTACTGGCCGAACAATTGGAACATCTCGTCACTCATCACTCTGGGCTGATGGTAATCCTCCCGGATATAACGGGTGCTGTAACTTAAGTTTAGAAATTTGTACGGTTTCACTTCCATCTTTCCAAATAAGTTCATACGTTTTATTCCGTCCAGGTCCCAATTCAGGGTTCCGTCTTCGACCAGATAATTGGCTGACATAAAATAGTTCATCTTTTCATTACCACCATTGATACTAAGGTTATGTTCCTGAGCGGTAGTCATGTTTTTGTAGAATACATCATAGTAGTCAATGTTATCATTGCCTTCGGTATAAGCTGTTCCCCATTGATTTCCTACAGGAATGGTTGTATAGGAGATTTTTCCGTCTATATAGTCTTTGATGCGTTGTAGGCGTACCGGGCTAATATCATCTCCATTTCCATCATTATGGGCCCCATCATTGAAAAAAAGTGCCCATGAGTATGAATCTGCCTGGCTGGGCATATTAATGGGAACATTGAAGCGGAAATTGTTATTGTAATTGACAGAAGCTTTTCCGGCTTTCCCTTTTTTAGTCGTAATCAAAATTACTCCGAACGGCGCGCGCGAGCCATAAATAGAGGAGGCTGCAGCATCTTTTAAAACAGATATATTTTCTATATCCTGTGGATTGATGCTGTAAGGATCTCCTTCCATACCATCAATAAGTACTAGCATCTCACCACTAGATCCTTGTCCGATAGTTGTCAACCCACGTAATTGCATACTTGGATTCTTACCATATAGCTGTCCGCTTTGCTGCTTGATCGTCAGTCCGGGAACTTGTCCTTGCAGGGCTAATACGGTATTTCGTACCGGCATAGAAGCAAGCTCCTTGGAACCTACAGTACTGACTGAGCCGGTAAGGTTTACTTTCTTTTGTGTGGCAAAACCTACCACAACAACTTCGTCCAGCAATTGATTGTCTGCTTCCAGAACAACATTGATCTTTTCTCTCCCGTTTACAGAAATCTTTTGGGTCTTGTATCCGATACAACTGAATTCAAGAGTAGCATCCGGTGTTGTTTTGATCTGGTAGAAGCCTTCAGCATTGGTTATGGTACCTCCAGCCTGTTTCTCTCCCTGCTTTACAAGAATGGATACTCCGATCAGAGTTTCTCCCTCACTGTCTTTTACGATTCCCGATACGTTATTCTGTGCATACATATTCATAGTCTGTAATAGCAGGCAGACGAGGATTATCGTCATTTTGTGATATCCCCGACAATTGGAGACTGATGGAATCATATCCTTCAAATCTCTAAAGAGGTGTTTCGGATAATTCTTCATGGTTTATTAAATTTAATAAGGTTGATTCATTTTTTAGTATGAAGTGTTTTACTTCGTCGAGAGTTGGGATAGAAGGTTGTGCACCCGATCGTGTGACTGCAATTGCTGCTGCAGCATTTGCAAAATTGAGTGCTTCCTGATCTATTTCCTTTTGGGCACAGATGACAGCTAGTGCTCCGCAGAATGTGTCTCCGGCTGCAATTGTATCAATTGTATTTACTTTATAGCCGGGAAGCTGGATGGTTTCTTTTGGGTTCTTCATATATACTCCCTGACTTCCTAGTGTGATTACAACGTTGCACGCACCTGTCTCCATTAATGTCTGAGCAATATTTTCAAGGTTATCTCCTGTATATTCTATACCGGAAATGAATGCTGCTTCCAACTCGTTGACAACTAATATATTAATAGCTTTCATCAGCTCCTCGTCAATTAGGCAGGCGGGTGCAGGATTAAACAGTACTTTTTTGCCTTTTTGTCTGGCTAATAGAGCTATATTTTTATTAGTTTCATAGGGTATTTCAGCTTGTAGAACGATAATGTCCGCTGCGTCGATTACTTCGGAGAAATGTGCAATTGATCCGGGTAGCAAAGAATAGTTGGCTCCGGGGGCCACTGCTATGCAGTTCTCACCACTATTGGCAACAAAGATGAGTGCAGTTCCTGTGGGGTGATTCACGTCATCAATGATGTAATCTGTAGTGATACCTTCTTTTTTAAAGTGTTTCTTTAAAATATCCGCATACATATCATTTCCCAAAGAAGTGATAAATGTGACAGAACCACCAAGCCTGGCTGCTGCTACAGCTTGATTGGCTCCTTTCCCTCCAAGGGACTGCATGAAATTGGCATCTCCAACTGTTTCGCCGGGTGCCGGGAGATGGTTGACCTGTGCAACCATATCGATGTTTGAACTTCCAATAACTACTACTTTCATTTGAATCAGATTTATGTGATTAACCTAGGTTTCTCTTTGTTTTATAGAACTATTTCTCTCTTGTATGGAATAGCGCTTTGTGCACCGATGCGTGTCACGGCAAGAGCAGCTGCTGCATTGGCGAATGTGACAGATTTCGCCAGTGAATGTCCTTCGGACAGATAGACACTGAATGCTCCACAAAATACATCTCCGGCACCAGTTGTGTCTATTGTCTCTACTTCTTTGGCAGGAATCATGGCATATTGGTCTTTTTCTTTCACGTATGCTCCATCTTTTCCTAAAGTGATGACAACATTTTCTATACCTTTTTCTCCGATAGCTTCAGCTGCTCGGTGGGCACTGTCAATATCCATCACCTTAATACCCGACAGCATTTCTGCTTCAATACGATTAGGGAGTATGGTATGTACATTGTTGAGGAAAGAATTACTCAATGTAGAGGCCGGTGCCGGGTTGAGTATTACTTTCTTGTTATATTTCTTTGCAATAGTGGCTGCATATTCCACCGTTTCTATAGGTATTTCGAGTTGCATTAAGATAATATCAGCTTCCTTGATTTTTTCTTCAGCTTTATTGATATCTTCAATAGAGAGGGAACGGCTTGCACCTGGCGCAACGATAATACTGTTCTCTCCGAAAGAGTCAACAGAGATGAGTGCTACGCCTGACGGACTTTTTTGGTCGGTGAAGATAAAATCGGTGTTAATCTTTTCCGATTTATATATCTCTAATGCTTGTAATCCGAATAAATCATATCCGATTTTGGAGATGAAAGTTACTTCGGCTCCCAAGCGGGATGCTGCAATAGCTTGGTTGGCACCTTTACCTCCGGGATTCATATAAAAAGTGCCTCCTAATATGGTTTCACCTGGTACAGGCAGTCGGTTGGCTTTCACAACCATGTCTGTGTTGCAACTTCCAATTACTACTACCTTAGGTTTGTGAATAGATATAGTTTCCATGGTATTAAGAATTAAAACAATGCAAATGAAAGAAATAAAGATGCATCATTTTCTACATTAATAATTGATTTATATAATTTCAAAGAGGATATAATGTGATAGATTGTCTTTAATAACAAGAAGATATAGAATAGTGATATGAGAACATTTTATATAATAACAAAGAGAAAAAGGAGATTTGAAAAGTGCTTTTTTATGCTGGGGAAATGCCTTTAGAATCTTTGATTTTAAAATTCTTTAGCATTTGTGCGCCATCCGAGGACCTCGGAAAGCTTTTCTTTCCGGATTTTCGATTCCATCCATGCTGTGAAATCAAAGATGCGTAAAAGCTGGTTCTCGTATTTATCATTATATAGCTCCTGGATTTCCGGAGACAGCTTTTCCCAAAAGGCTTCCCGATCTTTGCGCAGGATAGGGAGGTTCCTTTTATTCAGGAACCATAGAATAATTCGTTCAGTCTTAAATGTCTGTTCTTTCGGTGAAGAAAGACTTCGGGTAATGGAACGTGATTCGTGCCGGATCAGTTCGTATTCTTGTGTTTCGTAATAAGCGATGAGGCGAACCAGACGAATGGTTCTCATCAATGGGAGGTATTTAATATTATGGTCGACAATAGCGTTACTTATATATTTTTTGGCTGCTTTATAGTTCTGATTACCAATATGTACAATCGTTGTATAAAGCAATAGTTCACTTTTGCGTATAGGACTTAGCCAGGCTTCTTTGTCGTAGAGCGTCTCCTGATAACGATTCATGACCTCTGTACAGTTTAAGAAATCTCCTTTGTCCAAATAAGGGAACAGTTCGTACTGAAAGAGCAGGCAGGTGGCATTTACTTTAAATTCAAGAGAAGAATCTTCAGCTATCAGTCTTTTTAATTTTTCCAGAAAGTACGGCATTTCGTTGTAGTTGCCTACTGAACGTAAACTTCCGAGCACTCCTTCGAGCACTGACAAATAATAAATGGGTGGATTCGACCAAAACTGTTGGTTCTGTTCAAACAAAGAATTCAGTTCCTTGTATGAGTTTAGGGCGGCTCTGTAATCTCCCGCTCCCATTAAATAGTTTGCTTGAAAAAGTTTATGGTTTCGTGTCAATTCAAAATTCCCCTCTGCATCTGAAGAAGCGGCTATATAAAGTTCGTTGACCATGAGGTCATTCATATCCTGTTTCTGTTTTGAAGTTCGTATCGCCCCGATATGAGAGAGACGATATTTCAGTAAATTATGTAGTGAGGATTGCTCCGTTATCTTTCGGATTTTCTTTAAAGATTCATTCTGAATAAAATGCTTGTGAAAAAGTTCCTGTTCTGTCATGTTAGGGAAATTCAGCCGTAGCAGATATTCCAGTTCCTGTTTCAGGGCAATCGTCAGAATTTCGTTATTCTCATAAAATTGTGCTTGCTCTATTGTATTGGATAAAATCTCGAAACACTCTTCGAACAGAGAACGTTCATAAAGCATACGGGCTTTGCATAGATCGTTTAGCAAATCATAGTAGATGTCTTTCTTCTTTCTTAATGTGAGTAGCGTATCTACCAGTTTCTCATATAAATATTGAATGGATACTTCGAAAGAACCTTTAGGTCTGCGCTTATAAAATTCTTCTTTCACTGCATTTCCATTGGGCTGTTTGCTCTTTGTGATAATATCATAAATAACCAGATAGTCTTTCTCCTCCTTATCTTTGACGACTTGCAAAGAGAAGTGTTTCTTTTCAGATTTCGATAGTGAATATATTAAGGAAATAACGGAATCGACTCTTTTCATGAAGCCCTTTCGATTAGTATTAGGTTGCAATAATCGGGAATTTCTGTGAGAAAAACAAGTTATTTGAGAAATTAACAAATCCGGCTTAAATGAGCTTAAGCCGGATTTGTCTTTAAATATTAATCATTCATACGATTTCTTATGCTGCCGGATCCGGTGCTTCACCACCGCCTTCGTTTCCACCTTCTCCACTGCCTCCATTTCCCTTGTCAGGCGTGCTGGAACTATTGGCTTTAGAACTATCCAACTTTTGGATACTTATCGATTTTATCATACCTTTAAACATACTTCCGGGAGTGAAAATAATTTTACGGTTCTTTAAGGTTTCCGCGGTTACCTCTTTTTCATCATCCTGACTTTTACACCCGAAAGAAGGGCGGAAAGTTCCGAATTCTCCAAGGCTGACTGATGCCCCGATTTCCATATATGTTATCAGTGAATCAATCAATCCGTCGAGGACGGATTTTACAGTACCGCGTGGAACGAATCCTACTTTTGTTACTTGATCGCATAGCATTTTAAAATCAACAGTAACCACGTTGAATGGTTTAGCTACATACTTTTCGGCTTTTTCCTTATCAAAGCCAAAGGTCGTTTTCTTGACTACATATTTCAGTGCCATAATTCTTAATAGTTTTAATCGTTAGTAAATCTAGTTATTATTTTGTGATCACATTGCAAAGATATGGTGTCTCAAATTGCTGGGCAAGCGATTTTGAAGAAGTGCGTTCACAAAATAATTAATATTGAGATAATTCCTTGTGGTATAACTGTTTGTATGTTTTATATTCTTTACGTTTATTGATGTTGTCCGAAATGTAGAGCGTAAACTGTATGTTTTACCTTTTTAAATATACTACTGTCTTGCCTCCTCCATATTTTCGTATTATTCCCTCTTCTATATATTTATTCAATAATCCAATTGCCTTGTCCCGGTTTATTCCAGCCAGTCTCATAAAATCTGTTCGGGTGATGCAGCCTTGTTCTTCCAAGTGTTGTATAAGGACGGTACGGCAATTGTCTTCATTAGGACTGCCATCGTTACGGTAGGGAGATTCCATACGTTCCAACTGTAACGGTTCCATGCTTTCGCGGAATTTTTTGTTGATACGGAGGTTTATTTTATTCAGGTGGATGGAAGGAGAACGAATTTCTTTCTTTTCCATAACCGGTCGGCTGCATTTCAGCGATAAAGAGAAATGGCCCAGTTCTCCAACTTCTACAGTCCAACCTTGTTTTAACCAATGTTGTAATTCATCAGTAATAGCTTGCAGGCATCCTTCAATGGTGGCTTGGCTGAAGCCATTACTTTTAGATACTAACTCTATGAATTTCTTGGCATCAAGAGTTCCTGATGGAATCACTCGTGCGTGAAGTGGCTGCTGCTCATCCTTTTTTTGTGGGTTGCCACTGGCATAAAGATCATAATAAACACTCATGTTTTATTTTGTTTTTAGTTATTCAGTAAATATTGTCTCCGATTGCATGATTTTATTCGTCGGACTATAGTCCGACGCAACGTTAACTATAGTGTTCCTTTCGTTGGACTATAGTCCGATGAAAGATAGACTACAGTCCGACGAATTAATTTGTGCACTCAAAGTTATTATTTTTTTCGGGTATAGGTACTAGTTTGTGCATTAAACAAGAAAATAGGTTTCTTTTATGCATGTTATAAAAAAAAAGCTAAGCTCTTTCAGGGTAATTTAAAAGTTACGGGTCTATTTAATAAAAGAGCTTATAAAACACATTTAAATATGGAAGACATTTATATTATCATATCTAAATATCTATTGGGAACTGCTTCTCCGCAGGAGGAGAAAGAAATCATGGAATGGCGGAATGCCGATGCCGGGCATGAACAGGAATTTCAGGAACTGTGCGAGAGCTGGCAGATAACTCATGCGGGAATACATCCGGTAATTCCTGATAAAGAACGTGTGTGGGGAAAGATAATGAGTAATCTGAATCTGGTGAAACCTGTGAAGATGTACACGCGGCGGTTGTTGTATCGAACAGTGGGAATTGCTGCTATGTTGGCACTGGCGTTGGGCTTCTCGCTTTCTCTGCTGGTTTCGGAAGAGGAAGAAGTAGGATTAGTCTCATTTACAGCTCCTGTTGGTCAGAAAGCAGAAGTCAGTTTGCCGGATGGCACTAAAGTTTGGTTGAATTCCGGTTCTACTTTGACCTATTCTACGGATTATGCCAAAGATTGCCGTTCTGTAAAATTGAATGGACAGGCTTTTTTTGATGTGGTGCGAGACAGTAAGAGACAGTTTGATGTATCGGTAGGTGATGTGAAAGTGTTGGTTCATGGTACTGCATTCGATGTCAATGGATATGGAGACCATTCAGAATTGGAAGTTGTACTGCTTAGAGGGCACGTGACGGTTGTCTCGGCTTTAACGGATAAGCTGTTGGCAGATATGAAACCCAATCAGAAAGCCATTATTCCTTTGCGTGAAATGGAGAAGTGTAAATTGACGGCTTGCGATGCTGAAGTAGAATCCGTATGGCGATTGGGCAAGCTGAAAATTGAAAATGAGAATCTGAAGGAAATAGTTCAAAAAATGGAACGATGGTATGGCATCAAAATTCAATTGCATGATGTACCGGAAAATAAACGTTATTGGATGACAATTAAAACAGAATCTTTGCGAGAAATGCTTGAGATCGTTAATCGGGTGACTCCGATTACATACACTATTAATGGAGAGGAGGTGAGCATAACCGGGAGAAAGTAATCGAAGAATAAAAAAGGACGCAGAAGAGTGCCATCTTCCACGTCCGAAGAGCAAAACCTGCGTATGTATGCTATCCGTCAGACGGATGGCACAGGTATAGCCTTGCTTTATGCAGACAAAGGTAATAATTAATTCCTTTATTTAACCTTAAATGAGTTTACAATGTTGAAGCTAAAACAAATATTATGTAGCATTCTTGTTTTGGGCAGCCTGCTTTCCAGCCCTTCGCTATGGGCGCAGAAAGAGACTAAAGTCAATATCGCTGCCAGGCAGATTTCTTTAAAGAATCTGATACAAGCTGTTGAAAAACAGACAGATTATACTTTTGTGTTCGATAATTCTATCCCTCTGTCACGCATTGTTTCCCTGAAAGGAGGTTCTCAATATCTTTCGGATGTGCTGAAACAGGCCTTTGATAAAAGTGACATTGCGTATGAAATAGTAGGCAAACAGATTGTTTTACAAAAGGTGCAGACGAAGACCAACCGGACGATTTCGGGTGTGGTGAAAGATGAACAGGGAGAAGCGGTCATCGGAGCAAGCGTACTGGTAAAAGGTACTACCAACGGTACGGTTACCGATTTTAACGGAAAGTTTGAGTTGCAGAATGTACCTGAAAGTGCCACTATTGATGTGACGTTTATAGGTTACGCCCCACAGAGCAAAAAGGTGGTGGCAGGGGTACGTTCAATGAATTTCGTTCTTGAAGAAGATACAGAGACATTGGATGAAGTAGTAGTGGTAGGTTACGGCGTACAACGCAAACGGGACCTTTCCGGTTCGATAGCTTCCGTCAAAGGCGATATCATTACTGAATATGCAAATACTTCTGTTGCGTCAGCATTACAGGGACGCGTGTCAGGCGTACAGATTCAGCAAACTAATGGCCAGCCGGGAGCCGGAATACAAGTGAGGGTACGTGGTTCCAATTCTATTCGGGGTGACAATGAACCGCTTTGGATTATCAACGGATTTCCGGGTGATATTAATATGATTAATACGGCCGATATCGAATCTGTTGAAGTGATGAAAGATGCTTCCGCAACTGCTATCTATGGTTCGCGTGGTGCCAATGGTGTCATCCTGATTACGACGAAGCAAGCTAAAGAGGGGAAGATTACCGTGGAATACAATGCCAGCTTTGGTGTGCAGAGTCTGGCTAAAGAACTTGAGCTGCTCGATGCTTGGGAATATATGAACTATCTGAATGAAAAAGCAGCGATCAATAATCAGCCTACGATATATACCGATGAAGAGATTAAATCTACCCGGCATAGTACCAACTGGCAGCGTGAACTGTTTCGTAATGCACTTGTTACCGACCACTCTGTGAATGTCTCTGGTGGTACGGAAAAGGTTCAGGGAACGTTAGGCGCCAGCTATTTCGATCAGCAAGGTATCGTGAAGGAAAGTGGCTATAAACGTATGTCTATTCGTTCGAGCCTGAATTATCACATCTCAAAATATGTCACCGTGTCGAGCAACTTGATTTTCAGCCGGTCCAATCATAATCAGATGAATTCACAGGGAGGTAGCCGGGGAACGTCTGTTATCGGTTCTACACTGATTCTGCCGCCAACAGCGACACCTCATTATGACGATGGAACCTGGAATGACTTCCAGACACAACCGATTGCACCGGTAAATCCGTTGGCTTATGTGAAAGAAGTGGATAATAAATGGTACGCCAACCGGATTATGGCAAATGCTTCATTGACAATAAAACCGATAGACGGACTTTCAATTCAGTTATCTGCCAACGTTAACAATAACCAGAACCGCAAAGATTATTACAAGTCATTACAATACCCTAATTCACAAGGGGCTGCCTCTATTACATTTGGAGAAACAGTCGGTATCACAAGTAATAATATCATAACCTATAATAAGAGTTTTCTAAAAAAACACCATTTGAGTGTGATGGGTGGTTTTACCTACGAACAGAGTACATCGAAAACTGTGGGAACGGGTACGGCCGAAGGCTTCTTGAGTGATGTGACTGAAACCTATGACATGGATGCAGCTACCGTTAAAGGGTTGCCGACATCTTCTTATTCAGATTGGCGTTTGTTCTCATTTCTGGGACGTATCAACTATAATTATGCTGATCGCTATCTATTGACTGCCAGTCTTCGTGCTGATGGTTCCTCACGTTATAGTAAAGGAAATAAATGGGGATATTTCCCTTCAGCGGCAGCGGCCTGGCGTCTTTCGCAAGAGTCTTTTTTGCGTGATGTAGAGTGGCTTTCGGATCTAAAGTTCCGTTTGAGTTACGGAGTGACCGGTAGCACTGCCATCTCACCGTATTCTACGCAGAACACATTGAGGACGGAAAATGTAGTATTCGATAAGAATACAACAGTGGCGTATGTCCCGTCAGATACCTACACCGGCGATTTGAAATGGGAAACAACCTCACAGTTTAATGTGGGGGTTGATCTGTCCCTGTTTAATAATCGCCTCCGCATGACTGCGGATTACTATCGGAAGAAAACGACTGATTTGCTGAACAATGTAGAGATGCCTCGTTCAAGTGGATATACCACTGCCCTGCGTAATATCGGTTCCATTCGTAACTCGGGGTTTGAGTTGCAACTCGACGGGCGGATTATTGATCGTGCTGTGAAATGGGATTTGGGTGTCAACTTCTCGCTTAATCGCAGCAAAGTGTTAGTCCTTTCGGAAGATAAGGATATTTTCGGTGGCGAATTGGATAACACCATTCTGAAAGACCAGCTCAATCTGATGCGTGTGGGTGAGCCAATGTATGTTTTCTACGGATATGTTGAAGATGGATACGATGAGAACGGTCATATCGTATATAAGAATATGGATGATGATCCTGCCATCACAGCAGCAGACAAGACCATCATCGGTGATCCTAATCCTGATTTTCTGGTCAATCTAACTACAGCAGTCAGTTATAAAGGATTTACGCTAAGCGCTTTCTTCCAGAGTTCAATAGGTAATGATATATATTCGCTTAGTATGGCTGCACAAGCTTATGATTATGGATATAACGGGAATACGTTGCGCGAGGTGTACTACAATCATTGGACACCCGAGAATCCTACCGCAAAATATCCCAATCTCGACCAGACTTCCTATAAAATGTCCGATCGGTTTGTTTATGACGGCAGCTTCGTCAGACTGAAAAACCTCGAATTGGCCTACGATGTACCTTGTGCCCGTAGCAAATTCATCAAGCGTGCCCGTGTCTATGTGAGTGCCCAAAACCTGTTTACTATTACGAGCTACCCTTTCTGGGATCCGGATATAAATGCCAATGGTGGCGGAAGCTCGATGATTCAGGGGGTAGATTCGTATTGTTATCCTAGTGCCCGTACTTATACGATTGGATGCCGACTCACTTTCTAACATATAAAAACTGATGTCTTATGAAAAAATTATTGATATATATTGCCGCTTTTGCTATGATACTGGCAATGAATACATCCTGTGAAGATATGGGTTCTTTGGAAGAACATCCGAAGAAAGTGGATGCAACGACTTTTATGGCGAATGCCAAAGAAGTGGAGAGTGTTATCAATTCCATCTATTTCCAACTCCGTCGTGATCCGGGATTCAGTCGTTATCTGATTGTTCTGGAAGAAGGACTGACGGATTATTGTATTGGAAGAGGTAACTATGCCACAGCTTATGATACCGGGCTTACCAGTGGTGGGGTGGGCTTCTCCAAAGATAGCTGGGCGGTGTTGTATCGTGCCATTCGTTTTGCCAATAATATTCTTGACGGTATAGGTAATACTCCACTCTCGCAACAGGAGTATAACAACCTCACCGGGGAAACACGTTTTCTACGTGCATTCGCCTATTCATGGCTGGCACGAAATTGGGGCGCCGTTCCTTTTTTTGATGAACAGAACATGAATGACTTTAATAAACCCCGTACTCCGGAAGCTGATATCTGGAAGTTTGTGATTGATGAGGCCGATTATGCTGCATCCAATCTGCCGGAAGTGGCTAAAGCTGCCGGACGTCCTTCGCGTTATGCCGCATTGGCATTGAAAACAGAAGCTTGTCTTTATGCCGGTCGCTATGAAGAGGCGGCTGAAGCAGCCGGTTTAATTATTTCATCCAAACGATATTCTCTGGTTGAGGTTGGCAAAGCGGATGATTTCCTCGACCTTTACGGTCATACAGCTAATGCCACTTCTGAAGAAATTTTCTATATAAAGTTCAACCGCGATAGTGGATCGACCATCGCCTATATGTATCTCTGCAAGCCCAATCCTTTCGTGAATATGGGAGCTGTAGGGATTTATACCGATTATCAGAAGAATAAATTTATTCAGAATTGGGACCAGAATGATTTACGCTATCAGTTCGGATTGTATAAACAAACGCAGAATGGAACACTCAATGCACTGACTAAAACGGGTATGATTTGCTCGAAATTCAGAGATTCGGAATGGACAGGGAGCAGTACAACTCCCAATGACAACCCGGTATATCGTTATGCTGATATTCTGCTTTATTATGCAGAAGCTGTTTGTCGCTGGAAAGGAGCTCCTACCGATGATGCCATGGAAAAATTGAATATGGTGCGGCGACGTGCTTACGGACAGAAACCGACACAAGCATCTTCTTCAGACTACAAACTGACCGATTATGCAAGTAAAGATGCTTTCCTTGCGCTGGTGTTGCAGGAGCGTGGCTACGAAACGATTTTTGAAGGTAAACGCTACAATGACCTGAAGCGTTGTGGAAAGCTTGCAGAAGCAGCTTTGGCTGCCGGACGTATTTCGGCTTTATCCGAAGTGGGAGATGCAGCCTACTGGTGGCCTATCCCTACCGATGAATTTAATTATAATATGGCATTGGATCAGACAAAAGACCAGAACCCTGGGTATTAACAACTTAATTAATTTGATTTCTTATGAATAGATTGAATATATTGATTGCAACAATTCTCTTTTTATTGACAACAACCGGCTGCGCCCAACAGACTGAAAGATGGTCGACGGAAAAAGCAAACGCATGGTACGCATCTCAAAAATGGCCGGTGGGTATCAACTACGTTACTGCTACGGCAATTAATCAGTTTGAGATGTGGCAAGAGGAGACTTTTGATCCGAAAACCATGGAGTTGGAGTTGGGACGTGCCGGGGAACTCGGATTCAATACGGTACGCATATTCCTGCATGATATGGTGTGGGAAGCGGATCCGGCAGGGTTTAAACAACGACTGGATACATTTCTGGGTATCTGTCAGAAACATGGTATGCGTGCCATCGTCACTTTCTTTACGAATGGTGGGCGTTTTGAGAGTCCGAAACTCGGTGTACAACCGGCTTCTGTACAGGGTGTTCATAACTCTCAATGGATACAGAGCCCCGGAGCACCATCCGTCAATGATCCGTCAACGTATCCGCGTCTGGAACGTTACGTGAAAGATGTGATGACTACCTTTAAAGCAGATGATCGTATTTTATTGTGGTGTTTATATAACGAACCGGAAAACTTCAAGCAGAAAGCACATAGTATGCCATTGTTGCGCGAAGTGTTCCGTTGGGCACGTGAGGTGAATCCCTCGCAACCGCTGTCGTCTCCGATATGGATTTATCCCGGAGGACATGGCACACGCAGTAATTTGCCGATTATCAGTTTTCTGGGTGAGAATTGTGATGTTATGACCTTTCACTGTTATTATGGACCTGAAGAAATGGAAAAATTCATCGCTTTCATGAAGCAGTTTGATCGTCCGGTTATCTGTCAGGAGTATATGGGACGTCCTCGTTCAACTTTTGAAGAAATAATGCCGATTCTTAAACGTGAAAAGGTAGGTGCCATCAGTTGGGGATTGACAGCAGGAAAGTGTAATTTTCATTTACAGTGGTCGAGCAAAGCCGGAGATCCGGAACCTGAAATCTGGTTTCATGATATATTCCGTCTGGATGGTACACCTTATAGTCAACAAGAAATTGATTTTATAAAAAGTATGACTTCAAACTGATCGATAACGGATTGAACAAATAAAAGAATGAATATGATGAAAAAGTTAAAAACTCATAGATACCTTTTGGTAACAGTGATGGGGCTTCTCGTTGCTTGTACATCTTATACCTCAACGGATGAGTGGCCTAATCCGCGTCCTAATTCAAATCCTGACCCTGAACCGGTCACCGGAGAGATTACCTCTATTCAGTCGCTCAATAAAAGTGAAAATGTAGCAGTGAACTCTCATGCGGACGAATGGGGGAATAGTTCTCTCGAGTTAGACTATCGCCGGTTGCTGACTTTGGAAAGTCCGGCACTATCGGCTGTGAATGCTCTTTATCCCCGTATCAAGAAATTGAGTGACGGGACCTATTTGCTGCTATACCAGCAGGGACCACAGGCTTGGAATGTCTATTATGCTTTAAGTACTAATCTGATTACATGGCAGAATGCATCTAGTCCTCTGTTTCAGAGCGAAAGTGCCCAGCAAACTTCCGGTGCCAGTGATACACGCTGTTTCTCATCATGTGATGCAGTCGTTCTGGCAAATAAGGATATTTTGGCATTCGCTTCCTTTCGCTTGAATCAGGGATACAGGGTCGATCCGCAGAGTAATGGTATTATGATGAGGCGTTCTTCCGATAATGGACGTACTTGGTCGACTGCCCAGATTATTTATCAGGGAACGACTTGGGAACCTTATGCATTACAACTTCGTTCGGGTGAAATACAGGTCTATTTTACGGATAGCGAGCCTCTCACAGCCGATTCGGGGACTGCCATGCTGCGCTCTATGGATAATGGGCGGACATGGACGGTCGTTGGAAAGGTGATCCGTCAAAAGACTGGACTGGCTATAGATGGTTCGGGCAAACAAATTTATTCGGATCAGATGCCTTCTGCCCGCGAATTAAATAATTCGACGAAGATTGCAGTAGCTACAGAAACACGTTTCAGAGATGAAGGCGACGTTTATCATATTTCAATGGCGTGGAGCTCCGACAACTGGGCTTCGGCTCCATTGACCGGAGATGAAGTAGGGCCTTCGGACCGTAAACTCAATTTTGTGCAGAAGGCTGCAGCACCTTATCTGGCACAATTCCCTTCGGGAGAGACTGTTTTGTCGTACAATGCTTCTTCTCTCTTTACCATGCAGGTGGGTAACGCAGAGGCTTCCCAATGGGGAGAAACGTATCAGCCATTCAGTGGAAAAGGATATTGGGGAGCAACGGAAATTATTGATCCGCATACTCTTGTAGCTGCCATGCCTGCTACTTTTGTCAATAGCGAGAATAAAGATGCTGCCCGTATTCAGATTGGACAGTTTGTTCTGAATCATCGGATTAATGCTTCCGGAATGACACCGGTGATAGACGCCGACAATTTGGATTGGAGTGCAGTCAGTGATGCACTATTTATCGGAAGTGTGTCCACTACACAAGCCGTGTTCCGCTTTGCTTATGATGCAGAAAATGTATATTGTCTGGTGGAACGTCTTGATAAAGACTTGACTACAGACGACAGCATGGAATTGATTTTTCAGGGTGGAGATGCTACCGGAACCCCTCTTAAAATCTCTCTTATTCCGGATGCAGTTCAATATACCATTAAATGTAGTCATTCTTCAGTAACTTGTAAAGGTGCGGTTCACGGAACTTTTGGTGATACGGCAGCCGATAAGGGATATGTAGTCGAAATGGCTATTCCACGGACTTTACTTCGGGTGGTGGCCGACCGTTTGATGTTTAATGCTACCTTATACGATCAGAATGGTAGTGATACCTTTACTGGACTGACTGCTACGAATTATGAGAAATGGTTGCCAATCGTTTTAAAAGCTGCTACGGACCCTGAACCTCTACCGGGGGAAGGAGATACCGGTACTGGACCTTCCTGGAATAATGGCGATACGGAAGGTACATGGAAATAATGATAACATTTTAAATTTGCGAGACCATGAAAAAAAATAAAATTCTGATTCTTCTGGTAATTGGTTTATCATTGGGTAGTTGTGTGCAAACTGATGACGAGGCGTTTTCTCCGGAACCGACCGTAAAAGGAGGAGAAAAATCCATTACGGCAATTTGTGCTGTTACCGCCACAACACGCACGTCGCTTAATGCATCCATGAATGTGGTTTGGACCCAAAATGATGAGATACGGCTGTTTGGCACTTCAACGCCGAATGGAGCTGTTTATACTACTGCTGCCAATAGTGTTCGTACCGCTGTTTTTGATCCGGTGGACGCTTCTGTAGATGATGCCATCCGATATGCTATTTATCCGGCGTCGGCTGCGTCAGGCAGCCAGCTTGAAGGTACGACACTTGCTGTTGACTTTTCGGCACTTGCCGGACAGAAATGGATGGGTGCATTTAATGCCGATAGTGAAATATCATCTTTGCCGATGGCGGCAGTCTCTGATGGTGAAGCCTTTTCTTTTAAGAATCTGTGTGGTGGAGTACGGATACAACTGACTGATTATCAGTTAATGGGAATTAGTATTAAGTCTGTAGCTGTACGCGGTAATGACGGAGAACAGGTGTCGGGTATAGCTGATGTCAATGCAGCGGATGGAATCGTATCACTTCGGAAGTCTTCCACTCCTTCTGCTGCGGCTACTGCATTGGTTACTTGTGATACAAGTGTACCTCTTTCTGCTGATAATAATCCCTCAGCTCATACTGACTTTGTTTTATTTCTTCCTGCGGTAAATTATACCAAAGGGTTGACTTTCGTCATAACGGATGCTGCCGGACGTATTTACGAACAAGCAACTCCGGGTGCTTTCACTATTGAAGCCGGGGTTGTCAAACCGATGGAATTATTGCCGGTGACGTTGTATTATGGTAAGGCAAACTGTTATCGTACGGCATCTGCAGGAACACTTGAAATAGATGTCACACCTTATTATTCATTGGCAGGAGATTATACTTATGAAAATCGCCCGAGAGTGAATGTCAATGGGGAATTAGTAGATAAGGCTGTGTCTGCAACTGTTTTGTGGACACAAACGAATTCGTCTTCATCAGGAGATGTTCTTTCTGCTGTTCCTGCATTGGAGGGAACTACTTTAAAAGTTCCTGTAAGTGGCGTGAAAGGAAATGCCCTTGTGGCTATTCGAGATGCATCGGGCAAGAATGTATGGTCTTTCCATATTTGGGTGACTGAAGCATCGGATCTTACCTATATTAATGAGGAACGGGGAACATTCAAAATGATGGATCGTAATTTGGGTGCAACTTCTGTTACTCCTAAAGATCAGAATGCTTATGGTGCATGGTATCAGTGGGGGCGCAAAGATCCGTTCCCGCGTCCGCTTGATATTGTCCGTTCGAGTGCGACAACTGTGGATAACAAGGAACTGACCGCAAATGCAACTACTTCTGCTGAAGTGGGAACAGTAAGTTATACCATATCCAATCCTGATATAAGAATTTTTTCTGCGAATGACTGGCATAATGAATGGCGGAATAACGGACTATGGGGAAATTCTGATGGCCTCACTAAGAATGTAAAGACTGTGTATGATCCTTGCCCGGAAGGCTATTGTGTGCCCGATCAGAATTGCTATCAGGGATTCACCTTTACTTCAAAAACGGAATGTGATAACAATTACGGGCATCTGTTTGTGATTGATGGTTCGCAAACTTCTTACTTCCCGACAGGAGGTTATCTGGATAAGGGAGCTAATAAGATTGCTTATCAGGAATATCGGGGGTACCAATGGACTAGTAATCCAGGGACAACAGGAGCTTATTACTTCTATTATAATAATGCAAATCTTAATTTTACAGGTCTGGACCGTGCTTCGGCAGCATCTGTCCGTTGTGTCAAGATAGAGTAAAATGAAAAATCTTTTTTTAATCATAATACATACACTCATGAAATATTTCAATATTTTATTTTTGATTTTGTTTCTCACTACAAGCGCGAAAGCACAATCGGTCAAGGTGTCTGTAAGTAAAGTCAGTATTCCGACATACACAGAACCCGAACGTGAGGAACTGCCGATGTTTGCCGAAAATAGGGTACACCAGCGGTCGAGTGGCAATCCTTATCCCAATAAAATTGTTTTGAAAGTGAATCGGGAACAAAAGGTGGATAAAGAATATACGCTTATCAAATTGGAGAATGAATATTTGGAACTCCAAATATTGCCGGAAATCGGTGGGAAGATATATGCTGCCAAAGATAAAACGAATGGATATGATTTTTTCTATAAGAACCATGTCATAAAACCAGCTCTTATCGGTGCTTTGGGCTCGTGGATTTCCGGTGGACTGGAGTTTAACTGGCCTTTTCATCATCGGGCTTCATCTTTTATGCCCACTGATTATGAGATAGAAAAGTTGCCGGGCGGAGGAGTGATCGTTTGGGTTTCGGAACATGATCCGACAGACCGGATGAAAGGTACGGTTGGTATTGTGCTTAACCCCGGTGAGTCTATCTTTGAGACAAGAGTCAAATTGTCGAATATCACCCCGTTAAGACATTCGTTTTTATGGTGGGAGAATGTGGCGGTACCTTCGAATAAGAATTATGAGATATTCTTTCCGCACGATGTAAGCCATGTGTTTTTCCATTACAAACGTTCGGTTACCACTTATCCGGTTGCAACAAATGCGGCGGGAATATTTAATGGTATTCGTTATGACGGTGCAGTTGATATAAGCAAACATAAGAATACGATTCAGCCTACCTCTTATTTTAGTGCTGCATCGCAGTATGATTTCTTTGGCGGTTATGATACCGGCAGGAAATGCGGGGTTGTGCATATCGGAGATCATCATGTGTCACCCGGTAAGAAGATGTTCACATGGGCTTACAATCAGTTGTCCCAGTCTTGGGAAAATGCTCTTACGGATACAGATGGAGCCTATTGTGAATTGATGGCAGGCAGCTATTCTGACAATCAGCCGGATTTTACATGGCTTGAACCGATGGAGACTAAAACTTTTTCGCAATATTGGTTTCCGATCGGAGAGATAGGGGTTCCCGACTTTGCAAATACGACAGGAGCTATATACGTCAAGGATGCGATTAAAGTGCAGTTGAATAAGACTCGTAATGTGAAGATTACGGTCAAAGGGGATGACCGGGTTCTGTTTTCGGGAAATGCGACGATCAAGGCGAGAGAAGAATATTCGTTGCCTGCGGATGTAAGAATGCGGTTAGGGTATTCAATAGATGTCACCGCTAATGACGGAACTGTTCTAATGTCTTATACAGTGAAGAAACACGATACTTTTAATATTCCTCATACAACACAGGATATGCCGAATATCAAAAAGGTTGAAAGTCCGCATTTGTTGTATCTTGAAGGTTTGCATGTTGATCAATATCGTGATCCTGCCACTAAAGGAGAGAGCTATTATAAAGAAGCTCTTGAACGTGATCCGAATTTTGCTCCTGCATTGATCGCTTTAGGAGAAGCAAAGTTACGCAATGCTTTTTATAGTGAGGCTTTGGAATATCTTTTGAGGGCGGAAAAAGTGTTGACACGGTTCAATACGCGTCTTGAAAATGGGAAACTGTACTATTTGTTAGGGCATGTCTATTTAGCGCTCGATGAGCAGGAGAAATCCTATGATTATTTCCAGAAAGCAGCATGGAGCAGTGCTTATGTTTCTTCCGCCATGACTTATGTGGCTATGCTTGATATACGTAAACTGGAGTATGACAAGGCTGTTCAACATCTTACTACTGCTATTACTTATCATAAAGATAATGCTGTAGCCAATGCGTTGATGATATATGCTTCTTATTTGCAGGGAGATAAAAAAGCATCGGAGCGTCAATATCTGTCTGTAGAAGCGAATGATAAACTTAATCATTTGGCGCGTTACTTCGGTGTGCTGACCGGTAAAGTTAGTGCCCGGGATTTTATGGAAAAGATACGGACGGATAAGAATCAGGTATGTCTCGATCTTATAGAAACTTTGCTTGTCGCTGATCTGCAGAAAGAGACTGTTTCCCTGATAGAGATGTTGCAAACACACGAGCCTCTGATTTTTAGTCTGTCTGCCATATATGCAGATATAAAAGGCGGTTCTCCGAATGATTCGGCAACGGAAGGGATTGCTTTCCCAAGCCGGCGAATTGAAATGAACAGTTTGTCTCATTGGGCAAAACAGGGAAGTCAGAAGGCACAGTTGCTGTTGGGATGTGCCCTTTACGCTAAAGGACATTATGAGAAGGCAGTCGCTCTTTGGGAAGGCTTGTCCAGTACTGATTATCGTGCTGCACGAAATCTGGCTGTCGCTTACTATTCACACATGAATCGTAAAAATGAAGTGTTACCCTTATTGAAGCAGGCATTATCCCTGAAGCCGAATGATGAACAGTTGATTTTTGAAACGGTCTATGTAATGGGTAAGTTAGGAGTTGCTCCTGCTGAACGCATTTCTTTCCTGAATAATCATAAGTCTGCAATTAGCCGCGATGATATTATGCTTGAATGGGCACGAGCTTATAACATGGCAGGACAGGAGGATAAGGCAATAGAACTTCTTAGGGGGCGTAACTTTGTCCCAGCTGAAGGTGGGGAGCATGCAGTTGCAGAACAGTATATGTTTGCTTATTTCCTGAAAGGGCGTAGATTAATGAAAGAAAATAAGATGCAAGAAGCGACTGATTGTTTTAAGGCTGCGCAAACTTTACCTCAAAATCTGGGAGCAGGTTTGTGGAATATCGTTAGATTGGTTCCATTTAAATATTATGAAGCAATCTGTTTGAAATCTTTGGGGCAGGAAGACAAGGCCAATGAGAATTTTGATTTTATAACGGGTATTGAGGTCGATTATTTTAGTAATATGAACTTACCGGAATTGCCATTTTATCAGGCACTTTGTTATCGTGAAACGGGTATGCCTTTTAAGGGGGATATACTCATCAATTATAAACTGCAAGATTGGAAAGAAGGCATGAAGACTGTTGATGCGGGTTATTTTGCCACTACTCCTTTCTTTATAAGTTTCTGCGATCGTGCCGTACAGCAACGGAGTGCTTATTATAGCTATTTACTAGCTCTGGCCTATCGCTACACTGGTGATACGAAGCTGGCACAGAAATATATTGAGCAAGCAGCGGTGAGTGATCCTTATGCTCTGAATATTTTTGCAGAAAGACAATTCTGAACGATTTTGTAAAGCTCATTTGGACGCGGATTCATACAGATTTATATTTAGAAAGAATCTGTATGATCCGCGTCATTATCAGCATTTTTGTTTAGTGCAATTAATGTGATTTCGGTTTTAGTATTAGAAAGTGTTTTGAGGGTATGGTTCTCTTTACGAAAATGTATTCCGAAAGAAGATTATTTTTTGTAGATTTGTGAGACTGATAAACACAATTCCGGGAACGATGGATATTCAAGCCTTTCGAAATTATTACGATACATACTATGAACAACTTTGTTGTTTTCTCAACTTCTATACGCATGATGGAGCAGTTATAGAAGATGTTATTCAGGAGGTGTTTCTCAAACTATGGGAGAATAAAGATTGTATTGAAATAACCTATATCAAAACCTATCTTTTCCGGGCTGCCAAAAATCGGGTATTAAACTATCTTCGTGATGAGGAAAACAGGCATCAGTTGTTGGAAAACTGGTTTAATCAGCAACTGGAAGAAAGGAAATATAAAGATTGTTTTGATATGGATGCTTTAACAAAGGTGGTGAATCAGGCAATTGAACAACTTCCGGAGAAATGTAGAGAAATATTTTCCTTGAGCCGGAAGGAGGGGCTTTCTTATAGACAGATTGCCGAACGTCTCGGAATTTCTGTGAAAACTGTGGAAACGCAAATAAGTATTGCACTCAAACGAATAAGAGAGATATTGTCTTCTTCTGCATTTGCATTTTTGTGGCTGTTTATTCGATAAATATTTATTCCTTAATATTGAATATCAAATGAATCAATTTTTGGCTTGTTTATCTTTAGCCGTACTTGTTACTGCTTGTGCGGAATGTGGCTCCAGTTCTGGAGTAAAAGCAGCTTTTTACGGTGTTACTCAAGACGGTGATACTGTTATCCAATATACTCTGACTAATGCTTCAGGTGCTCAAATCAAAGTAATTGACTATGGTTGTCGTATAACGAATATTATAGTGCCGGACAGAGAGGGGAAAATGGCAGATGTAGTGCTTGGATATGAGAATCTTAAAGATTACGAGATTGGAGCCGAGAGATTTTTCGGGGCTTTATTAGGGCGTTATGCCAACCGTATTGCCGGTGGTGCTTTTATGATTGACTCGATTCGGTATCAGCTATCGTGCAATGAATCTCCCAACGGATATCCGGGGCATTTGCATGGTGGTATGAAAGGATTTGATCGTGTTATGTGGAAAGCTATGCCAATCAATACTCCTGATACGCTTGGAATTGTTTTTACCCGCCGCAGTCTTGACGGAGAAGAAGGATATCCTGGTAACTTAGATTGTAAAGTCACTTATTTCTGGACTTCGGATAATACTTGGCGTATAGAATATGAGGCGGTAACCGATCTACCGACTATCGTCAATATGTCGCAACATTGCTATTTTAACCTTCAGGGGTATGACGGAGGTTCGGTTTTAAATCATATTGTGCAAATTAATGCGGATTCAGTCACGGTTAATACTCCGTGGTATGTGCCGGCTTCGGTAGAAGCGATAGCAGGAGGCCCTTTGGATTTTCGTACTCCTCACAGTTTTGCGGAACGTGCCAACTCTCCCAATGAGCATATGAAACTTATGGGTGGTTATTCTGCCAATTGGATACTTCGTGATTATAATGGAGATCTGCGTTATGCCGCAACGATCACAGAACCTCAAAGTGGACGTCGAATAGAAACTTACACAACAGAGCCCGGTTTACTGATTTATACCGGCATCGGACTCTCTGAAAAGATTGTGGCTAAAGGTGGTCCACAACAGAAATATGGTGGTTTTATATTGGAAACCATCCATCATCCGGACACGCCACATCATCCTGAATTTCCATCCTGTGTGTTACGACCTCATGAGAAATATCATTCCGTTACGGAATATAGGTTTTCTGTGCAAAAGTAATTTAATAGAGTATGCCCTGGAATTACTTATCTTTTTCCTGTAAAACTCTTATTTCTATCAAAAAAAGTGATAATTTTGGCATTGATTTGCAGATTGCCTAAATTACGAAAGATAGAATGTTAGATTTAAAGCAACTTACCACTGATGTATGCCAGATTGCTACAGAGGTTGGACATTTTTTGAAAGAAGAACGGAAGAACTTCCGTCGTGAGCGTGTGGAGGAAAAACATGCACATGATTATGTGTCTTATGTAGATAAAGAGTCAGAGGTGCGAGTGGTGAAAGCACTTGCTGCTCTACTGCCCGAAGCGGGATTCATAACAGAAGAAGGCTCTGCCACTTATCAGGACGAACCCTACTGTTGGGTCATTGATCCGTTGGATGGAACTACAAATTATATTCATGATGAGGCTCCTTATTGTGTATGTATCGCTTTACGCAATCGTACCGAACTTCTTTTAGGTGTTGTTTATGAAGTTTGCCGGGATGAATGTTTCTATGCCTGGAAAGGTGGAAAGGCTTTTATGAATGGTGAAGAAATTCATGTGTCGAGTGTTGAGGATATTCAAGATGCCTTTGTTATTACAGAATTACCTTATAATCATCTACAATATAAACAGACCGCTCTTCATCTCATCGATCAACTTTATGGAGTAGTGGGAGGTATTCGTATGAATGGTTCGGCTGCCGCTGCAATTTGCTATGTAGCTATTGGGCGTTTCGATGCGTGGATGGAAGCGTTTCTCGGAAAATGGGATTATTCCGCAGCGGCATTGATCGTCCAGCAAGCGGGAGGAAAGGTTACTAACTTCTATGGCGAAGATAACTTCATAGAAGGACATCATATTATTGCAACGAACGGAACTCTGCATTCTTTCTTTCAGAAACTTCTGGCAGAAGTCCCTCCATTGAATATGTAAGTGGTATTGCAACTTTAAAATCTCTATTATTATGAAACACACACTTCTTGTAAAAGACTGGCTTAGTTCTTTTTTATCTTTACTGTTTCCCCGTTGCTGTGTCGTTTGCGGCCGACCGTTAGCAAAGGGCGAGGAATGTATTTGTACAGTATGCAATATCAAACTACCTCGTACGAACTATCATCTTCGAAAAGATAATCCGGTAGAGCGACTTTTCTGGGGACAAATTCCTCTGGAACGGGCTACTTCTTTTTTCTTTTATGAGAAAGGAAGTGACTTCCGGCTGATTCTTCACCGTTTGAAATATGGTGGACAGAAGGAAATAGGTGCAATTATGGGACGGTATATGGCAGCAGAACTATTATCTTCCCATTTCTTTCAAGGAATTGATGTTATAATCCCTATACCGCTTCACAAGAAAAAACAGCAAATTCGCGGTTATAACCAGAGCGAATGGATTGCCCGTGGAATCACTGCTGTAACAGGAATCCCCATAGATACAGAATCCATATTGCGTAAGAAAAATACGGAGACGCAAACACACAAATCCATACTTGAACGTCGGGATAATGTGGAAGGTGTCTTTGAACTTCAACGTCCCGAAGCACTTGTCGGGAAGCACATACTGATCGTTGACGATGTGTTGACCACCGGTTCTACTACGCTGGCATGTGCTTCTTGTCTGGTGAAAGTGGAGGGAATACGGATTAGTATATTGACGTTGGCAACGGTGGAATAATCTTCTTTTCGTCAGAGAATATATTTAAATTCCATTCATCTCTCCATTTTATATTTATACTATTAGTTTGGATTTTAATGGGTAGCCATATATAAAGTCCTTCAATTGGCATTTCCGGTTTCCATATATCGAACATGGCAATATAGGAATTTTTCTTTCCTTGTATAGGAATAATGAAGGATGATTGTCCCCCAAAAGTTTTTTCGGGGCCAAGTCCATTATATGGATTGACACCATGACAGGGATTTGATTTTTCCGTATAGTCACCCGTTATTGATTTTGATGTGAATATGCGCGCGGCATTGGGCTTCCAACCGCTAGAGCCTGATCCCAGCAAATAGTAGGTACCTTTATGCTTGAAGATGGCAGGTGCTTCTGTTTCGTTAGTGATTCCCGTGACTACCTTGTACTTTCCCTGTGGGTAAGTATATTCCTTATTTAATTCACCTGCCACAAAAGCTTTATCAGGCTTGCGTACCGTGAAATGATATACTTTGCCATCATCATCTTTGTAGATACAAAAATCTCCTGAACCGTATGGAGAATCTGCTCCTAAAAACTTGTGACTGTATGTAAAGGGGCCTGTAGGAGAAATTGCCGCAGCGACTCCTAGATAACCGTATTTATAATCCTGTCCTTTGGGATAGAGTTTGAAATACATCATATATCTAGAAGTCGCCCTGTTGTATATTACTTTAGGGCGTTCGAGAATACAGCCGTCAGCAATATCACTTTTTTCATTTTTATAGTCAACGGATAATACTATTCCTTTGTCTTCCCAATGATACAAATCAGTGGATGAATAACAATGTACACCACCATCTGCTTTTTCTTTCTCAGATTTATTGGGCAGTTTGTGCTCACCATACCAATAATAGATGCCATCTACATATATAATACCACCGCCGTGTGCATTAATAGTTTTTCCATTGTTATCGACCCACACTGTTCCGGGTTTGAAGCTTTTCTTTTTCTTGTTCTGTGCCTGTATAGTATTGGAGATGACACAAATGCTCATCAGTGTGATAAGAAAATAGTAGCTTCTCATAATTCTCAATCTTTAGATATTGTTGGTTTGGACTTTCTTGTCATTAGTAATCCGAGCAGAGCAAAAACGACGCCAGTTGTGATGATAAGTTTTTGTCCGTTATCTGCCATACCACCCAATATCGCAATGCCAGCTCCGGAAGCGAAGATGCCATAACCGATTACCCGTTTGCTGAAATTATTGCCCGCTTTCTCTGTCGATTCATTTTCTTCGATTTCTTTCAATTTCCGGGCATTGTTTTCTTTATTCCAT